>Ga0180221_1000104_pt1 | contig 139501 bp, 129 predicted proteins | sample eDN5th37CKraftMG_FD_151339 | JGI IMG/M metagenome (GOLD analysis project Ga0180221, IMG submission 151339) | Enriched Miracle-Growth compost microbial communities from Emeryville, California, USA - eDNA 5th pass 37_C Kraft MG (version 2) (version 2) ... | reverse complement strand
TGCGGTGGCCGCCCATCTTGCCGGGGGCGACAGAACCCGTTGCCCGGTAGCGCTGAGACCACTTCACGACAGACGAAACGGCAACCTCATAACGGGCTGCGACCGACCGGCAGCTTTCACCGGCTCCAATCGCATCCACAACACGCTTGCGAAGATCATTGGAAAGAGGTCGGGTCATCAGATGCTGGCCTCCTATCCAGCCAGCATCTTGAATCACAAAACTGGCCTCAACGGAATCCCTTTCGATTCTGTCAAAGGCGGAAATGCTCTAATCGTCAACGTTGCAGAATAGTGAGCCGTCATCCGATGAAGGCAAATCTCCCCCCTTGAGGGGGAGATGTCCGGCAGGACAGAGGGGTACTGTTCTGCCGGCGCTGCTATTTCACTTCTTCTTCGTCAGAAACGCCGTCACCGCCTCGCGGGCTTCGTGCGAGGTAAGGCGCTCGGCAAAATGCTTCGCCTCGCGGGCGATGCGCGCGCTAACCGTCTCGTCCGGCGCGCGCAGCAGCGCCTTGGTGATCTGCATCGCTTGCGGAGGCCGCGCGGCAATTGCCTGCGCTGCTTCCAAAACGGCAGGCTCCAGTTCCTCCGGCTCGACGATGCGGTGGACGATTCCTGCTTCCATCGCCGCTTCGGCCGAAAACCCTTCCCCCAGCGCCAGCAGCGCGAACGCCTTCTGATAGCCCATTACGCGCGGCGCCAGCAGGCTGGACGCCGCTTCGGGCACGAGGCCGAGATCGACAAAGGGCGTGCGGAACAGGGATTGCGGCGTGGCGAAGGTCAGGTCGCAGTGCAGATGGATGGTTGTGCCGATGCCGATCGCCAGGCCGTCGACACCGGAGACGACCGGCTTTTTCGCCGTCGACAGCGCGCCTAGGAAATCCAGCACCTCATTGCCCATCGTGCCGCCCATCGCGGCGGCCATGAAATCCTGCATGTCGTTGCCGGCGGAAAAGGCGCCGGGTTGACCCAGAATGACGTGGACCCGGACGCCTTCGTCGGCGTCGCCCGCGCGCAGCGCCTCCGCCATCGCGGCGTACATGGCGCGGGTGAGGGCGTTCTTCTTCTCCGGTCGGGCGATGCGGATGATCTGCACCGCGCCGCTGCGTTCGATCCTGACATGCTCGGACATGGCGGCCCTCAATCCTGCAGTGCCGCGCCGGCGGCGATGAGGCTATCAGCCCCGTTGATGACGCAATGTTTCAGCGCCGCCGTCTCCTTCAGCAGGTTTTCCGCATAGAAGCGGCAAAGCACGGAGTGCCCCGCATCTTCGCTGGTCAGTGCACCCTTGGCGAGATAGGCGCCGCCGGCGGCAAGACCGAACAGGCGGAGATAGGGCGTCGCGCCGCAGAGCGCCTCGGCCTGCCGGCCTTCGCCGAGCGCCTGCTGCAGATGGAGCGTCGCCTCTTCCAGATCGGCGATGGCGAAGGCCAGACACCCGGCGGTATCGCCCAGTTCGGGGCGGTTGGAGGCGGCGGCCTGGTCCAGGATGGCGCGCAGTTCGGCGATATAGCCCTTCACATGCTCGCCATTATCGAGCGGCAGCTTGCGCTGCACGAGATCGATCGCCTGGATGCCGTTGGTGCCCTCATAGATCGGCGCGATGCGCGCGTCGCGCAGGAGCTGCGCCGCGCCGGTCTCCTCGATGAAGCCCATGCCGCCATGGATCTGGATGCCGAGCGAGGCGGCTTCGACGCCGATATCGGTGGCGAAGGCCTTTGCCACCGGGGTCAGGAGATTGGCGCGGTCCGTCCAGTGGCGTGCCTCCTCGCCTTCGCCCGTGCGCGCCATGTCGAGCGCGTGGGCGCAGGCATAGCCGATGGAGCGGGCGGCCTGCGCCAGCCCCTTCATGGTCAGGAGCATGCGCCTGACATCGGGATGTTCGACGATCGGGCTCATTTCGCCGCCCGGCTTTGCGCCGGGCGCGCGGCCCTGCCGTCTCTCGCGGGCAAAGGCGAGTGCCTTCTGATAGGCGGCTTCGGCCACCGCGACGCCCTGCATGCCGACGAGCAGCCGGGCATTGTTCATCATCGTGAACATGCAGGCGAGGCCGCGATTTTCCTCGCCCACCAGCCAGCCCGTCGCGCCTTCGCCGGAAATGCCGTCGCCATAGATCATGGTGCAGGTCGGAGAGGCGTGGATCCCGAGCTTGTGCTCGATGCTGGCGCAGAAGACATCGTTGCGGCGTCCGAGCGAGCCGTCGGCATTGGGCAGGAATTTCGGCACCAGGAAGAGCGATATACCCTTGGTGCCCGCAGGCGCGTCGGGCAGCCTCGCCAGCACCAGATGGACGATATTGTCCGTCATGTCGTGCTCGCCATAGGTGATGAAGATCTTCTGGCCGAAAATGCGATAGGTGCCGTCGCCATTGCGCTCCGCCCGGCTGCGCAGCGCGCCGAGGTCGGAGCCGGCCTGCGGCTCGGTCAGGTTCATCGTGCCGGTCCATTCGCCGGAGATGAGCTTCGGCAGGTAGAGCGCCTTCAATTCGTCGGAAGCGTGCTTCTCCAGCGCCTCGACGGCCCCCATCGTCAGCATCGGCGCCAGCGCGAAGGCGATGGAGCCGGCGTTCCACATCTCCGAGACGGCCGCCGAAAGCATCATCGGCAGCGCCTGCCCGCCATATTCCTCCGCGCCCGTCAGCGCGTTCCAGCCGCCCGCCGCCCAGTCGCGATAGAGCTCCTTCCACCCCGGCGCGGTGGTGACGACGCCATCCTTCAGCGTCGCGCCATGCTTGTCGCCGGCTTCCCGCAAGGCAGCGACCCGCTCTGCGGCGAATTTCGCCGCCTCTTCCAGAATGGCGTCGACGAGGTCGCCGGAGAGGTCGCCGAAACGCTTCTGTTCAAGCGCTTCCTCCAGCCCCGCGACCTGTTTCAGCACATGGGCGATGTCGTTGACGGGCGCACGATACATGAAATCTCCTCCGCGGCGCGCTGGGCGCTCGCGCTGCGAACGCCCTCCATTTTCCTGCCTCGGAGAATTGCTATCGGCTTATTACGTAAACGTCAATAATGCCGCTGGTTCGCCTGTGCCCATTAAGCCAATATATCTGTGGCTTTGTGATTTTCGTCGACACCATCCAGGAGAACGACGCTGCCTTCCGAATTGTCGGTGCGCAGATGCATGATCCGCTGATAGGCGGGGGAGGCGTACCAGGCGCGGGCACGGTCCATGTCGGGAAAGCCGATGATGATCAGGTCGGCCGGCCATTCGCCTTCAAGCACGGTTTTTTCGCCGCCGTGGATGATATAATGCCCGCCGAAAGGTGCGAGCGTTTCATCGATTTTGTTGAGATATCCGACAATATCGGTGCCCATTTTGACGTTTTGCAGAAGCGCTGCGGCATATGCGGTCATGATTTTCTTCCTTTCGGTTTGATGCGACGGGGCGAATATTGCCGGCAGCGCGCGGCAAGTCGATTACGTCGCAGGTAATAGAAATCATGTTCGCTCGTGATAGTCTGGGCGCATGACTCAGACATCTGCCTCCGTCGGAAATCTCATACAGTCCTGGCGCCGCAACAGGCGCTTGAGCCAATTGGACCTCGCATCCGAGGCCGGAGTTTCACAAAAGCATCTGAGCTTCGTCGAATCCGGGCGCTCGCTGCCGAGCCGGGAAATGGTGCTTCATCTGGCGGAGCATCTCGATATTCCCATGCGCGAGCGCAACGCGCTGCTGCTCGCGGCCGGCTATGCGCCGATCTATCGCGAGCGTGCGATCGATGATCCCGAACTGGAAACGGCGAGGCAGGCCGTTGAACTGATCCTGAAAGGCCATGAGCCGCATCCGGCGCTTGCCGCGGACCGCCGCTGGAACTTGCTCTCGGCCAATAGCGCCGTCGATTTCCTGCTCCGGGGCGTGGATGCAGCGCTGCTTTCGCCGCCAGTCAATGTCCTGCGCCTCAGCCTTCATCCGAAAGGGCTGGGCCCCCGCATCGTCAATTATCGCCAATGGCGCGCGCATGTGATCGAACGCCTGGTCAGCCAGATGGACCATCTGCCCGATGCCGCGCTGATGGAGCTTGTGGAGGAGATCAAATCCTATCCGGTGCCGCCTGGGGCAAAGCCCTACCGGGGCGACACGGCGCTGAACGCCATCGCTGTGCCGTTCATGCTTGCCACCGCGAAAGGGACGCTTTCTTTTATCTCCACCACGACCGTTTTCGGTACGGCGGTCGATATCACCTTATCGGAACTCGTGATCGAATCCTTCTTTCCCGCAGATGGAGAAACTGCCGAAATCATGCGGCAATTTGCAATCCCGCAGGATGGCTCATGAGGAGAGCGACACGGAACCTTCAGCCCGCCGCCTTCTCCCGCTCCACCGCCCGCCAGCCGATATCGGTGCGGTAGAAGCCGCCGGGCCAGTCGATCGCCTTGACCGCCGCATAGGCCCGTTCCTGCGCTTCCGCCACGGTCTTCCCAGTGGCGGTGACATTGAGCACCCGCCCGCCATTGGCGATGAGTTCGCCGTCCTTCACCGCCGTGCCGGCGTGGAAGATCTGCACATCAGGCAGCTTGGCCGCCTCGTCCACGCCCTTGATCACGCTGCCCTTTTCGGGCGAGGCGGGATAGCCCTTGGCGGCCATCACGACAGTCAGCGCCGGATCGTCGCTCCAGCGGATCGAGACCTGGTCGAGCATGCCGTCGGCGGCGGCATTCAGGAGCAAGAGCAGGTCGTCCTTCAGCCGCATCATCAGCACCTGGCATTCGGGATCGCCGAAACGGGTATTGTATTCGATCAGCTTCGGGCCGTCCCTGGTGATCATCAGCCCGGCAAAAAGCGTGCCTGAGAAGGGCGCGCCGATCTCCGCCATGCCACGCATGGTCGGCTCGATCAACTCGCGCATGGTGCGCTCGATCACTTCCGGCGTCATGACAGGGGCGGGCGAATAGGCGCCCATGCCGCCGGTATTGGCGCCGGTGTCACCGTCGCCGACCCGCTTGTGATCCTGCGCCGTGCCGAAGGGCAGCGCCGTCTTGCCGTCGCAGACGCAGAAGAAGCTTGCCTCTTCGCCGTCGAGATATTCCTCGACCACCACTTCCGCCCCGGCGGAGCCGAACGCGCCCTCGAAACAGGCATCGACCGCATCGAGCGCCTCATCCAGCGTCATGGCGACGACCACGCCCTTGCCGGCCGCGAGCCCATCCGCCTTGACGACGATGGGCGCACCTTGCTCGCGGATATAGGCCTTCGCCTTCGGCGCATTGTTGAAGCGGCCATAGGCGCCGGTCGGAATGTTGAAGCGGGCGCAGAGATCCTTGGTGAAGCCCTTCGAGCCTTCGAGCTGCGCGGCCGCCTTGGAGGGGCCGAACACCTTGATGCCTTGCGCGCGCAGATCATCGGCAATGCCGGCGACAAGCGGCGCCTCGGGGCCGATGACGACGAGATCAATGCCCTTTTCCCTGGCAAAGGCGGCGACCGCCGCATGATCCGAAACGTCGAGCGAGACGCAGGTCGCAACCTCCGCAATGCCCGGATTGCCGGGCGCGCAATAGAGCTCGTCGAGGACAGGAGAGGCGGCGATCTTCCATGCCAGTGCGTGTTCGCGTCCACCCGAACCGATCAACAGGACTTTCATGGGCCTTGCTCCGTCTGCGCGAAATAAGTAAGTGCTTACTGAACTCAGGTCTCTATGGTCCGCAAGGCGATGGAGCAAGAGCGCTGGCGGTATTTGCCCAAAAAAGTCGGCAATGAACCAGACCGCAGGAATGGAAACACCATGCCGCAATCGAATACCAACTCGGATATCCAGTCGCGCATCGCGCGCGGCCGCGTCATGGATGCGCCCTCCGGCCACTGGGTATATCGGGTATTGCCGCAATCCTTGTGGCCTTATGCGCAGCTCGCCCGGTGGGACCGGCCGATCGGCTGGCAATTGCTGCGCTGGCCCTGCTGGTGGTCGGCGGCGCTGGTCGCGGCGGCGGGGGCAAAGCCCGGCGCCGATGCCTGGAGCGTGCTGCCCTCATTATGGCATCTCGTCCTCTTCCTCATCGGCGCCATCGCCATGCGCGGCGCCGGCTGCACCTATAATGATCTGGTCGATCAGGACATTGACGACAAGGTTGCCCGCACCCGCTCCCGGCCGCTGCCTTCGGGGCAGGTAACGCCGAAACAGGCCAAGATCTTCCTCGTTCTGCAGGCGCTCGTCGGTCTCGCCGTGCTCCTGCAGTTCAATACATTCACCATCCTGCTCGGCATCAGTTCGCTTGTCATCGTCGCGGCCTATCCCTTCATGAAGAGGATCACCAACTGGCCGCAATTCGTTCTGGGACTCGCTTTCTCCTGGGGCGCGCTCATGGGGTGGGCTGCCGACAGGGGGAGCCTGGCCCTGCCTCCGCTCCTGCTCTATGCCGGCGCGATCCTTTGGACCATCGGCTACGATACGATCTATGCCCATCAGGACAAGGAGGACGATGCGCTGGTCGGCGTCCGCTCCACCGCGCGGCTGTTCGGCAGCCGGACCAAAGAGGCGCTGCTGGTGCTCTATGGCGGCGCGCTGGCGCTCTTCATGGGAGCCTTCGCCACGGCCGAGGTGCCAATGCCGGCGCTTGCCGGCCTGCTCGCCGCCGGCGCACATCTATATCGACAAATTGCCGTGCTCGATATCGATAATCACGACCAGTGCCTGCGGCTGTTCAAGTCGAACAACATTGTCGGCTGGCTAATCTTCTTGGGCCTCGTTTTCGGTGCGCTCTGGGTGGTGTTGAAGCCGCTGGTGTGATGAGCATACCTTGCCAAAAGACGGATTATACGTATAATTCGTAGGTGGAAGGATTTTGCCATGCCGATCGTCGGTTCCCTCGAATTTCAGCGCAAGTTTGGCGAATTCCAGCACGAGGCGCGGCGCGAGCCGGTGGAGATCACCCGCCACGGGCGGCGTGAGTTCGTGCTGATGTCAGCCGATCACTATGACTGGCTCAGGGCCGCGGCACAGCGGAGCCATCGCACGGCGGATGCCGCCGATGTGGTGATCGACGCTGTGGAGCGCACGGCGATGGATGAGGAACATGCCCATCTCGACGATCTGCTGAAATAGGCGGGCGCAGTGGCGGTTCCTGAGCCGAAGCCCGGTCTCGTTATCCGCTACGATTACCTCTGGACGCATGAAGCAGCCGCGGGCAGGGATCAAGGCAAAACCCGTCCAACCTGTCTCGTCGCCGCCACCGATGCCTCGGTCCGGCCTCGCTATGTGGTGCTTCTGCCGATCACTCATAGGCCGCCGTCGGGCGATACGGTCGGGATCGAAATCCCAGCCAAGGTAAAGCACGCCATAGGCCTCGATGACGAGCCCAGTTGGGTGATCGTATCGGAATATAATATCGACGAATGGCCGAACGGTGGATTGTCGCCGATCCCCGGCAGGCGGGATGCGTTCAGCTACGGCTTCATCCCGCCGGGATTGTTCGCAAGGATCAAGGCCAGTTTCCTGGAACTCGCCCGCGCCAGGAAAAGCGGCGCGGTACGCCGCTGATTCACGGATAAAGCCTGGCCTTTTCCCATTCGCCATCCGGCGTGGTGCGGGTGAAGAGCACCCGGTCGTGCAGGCGGAAGGGGCGGTCGTGCCAGAACTCGATGGAGACGGGCCGGATGCGGAAGCCGGACCAGTAGGGCGGGCGCGGGATGTCGCCGATGGCATAGCGCGCCGAATATTCGGCGACCGCCTTTTCCAGCGCGAAGCGGCTTTCGAGCGGGCGCGACTGCTTCGAGGCCCAGGCGCCGATGCGGCTGCCGCGCGGGCGCGAGGCGTAATAGGCGTCGGCCTCTTCATCGCTCACCGTTTCGACCGGCCCGCGCACCCGCACCTGCCGGCGCAGCGACTTCCAGTGGAAGCACATGGCTGCCTTTTTCGAGGCAAGTATTTCCTGGCCCTTTTTACTTTCATAATTTGTGTAAAAGACGAATCCGCTCTCGTCAAAATCCTTCAAAAGCACCATTCTGACATTGGGCATGCCGTCTTCGTCGACGGTGGCGAGCGCCAGCGCATTGGGGTCGTGGGGTTCCGATTTCGTTGCGTCGGAAAGCCACTGCGCGAAGAGTTGAAACGGCTCTGAAGCCTGCGTAAAGTCACTGCTTGTTAACCCGGTATCGCCCATAATCTCGCCTCGTCAGCAACAGCAAAAGGGAAAGGCATTGGCATCCGAAAATGCGCGCCTCGCGAACCTGTCCGCAACCGGCCGCGCTGCCGTTTCCCTCATGAGCATGATACCGAAAAATCGCGCGGCCAGAACATGCGGCCGCCTGACGACGGTTCTGGCGCTGTGCGCGCTGGCCGGCTGTGCCATGAAAGGGTTCAGCATCGAGAAGGCCGTTCCCGACTCCACGACCATTACCGGGTCTGTTCCGGCCGCGCAACAGGGCGAGATCGATCAGGGCAAGCTGTCTGATCAGGTGACGATCCGCAACATCGTCTCCGCGCTCGATTTCACCAAATGGGGTGAGACGCCGATCCCCTGGGCCAATCCGGAGACCGGCAGCCAGGGCACCATCACCACCGTGGCCGAGACGAAAACCGACGCCGGGCTCTGCCGCCGGTTCCAGACCTCGCGCGAGGCGTTCGACGGCGTGTCGCTCTATCATGGCGAGACCTGCATGGAAAAGGATGGCGCCTGGATGCTCAAGTCCTTTGCCCCGCTTTGAGCGATATCCTAACCACGCGACGGGATAAGCGACGGATTTTCAACGGCAAATCTGGAAGTTTCGCCGGGAAATACGCATATGAGAGGCGACTTCTGAGAATTTTCTTCCGCGAAGAGGAACAAGATGCGCGATCCCTATAGCGTGCTGGGCGTCGCCAAGACAGCGAAGCCCGAAGAGATAAAGTCGGCGTACCGCAAGCTCGCCAAGAAATATCATCCCGATCAGAATCCGGATGATCCCAAGGCGCAGGAGCGCTTTTCCGAAGCGACCCAGGCCTATGACATCCTTTCCGACAAGGAGAAACGCGGGCAGTTCGACCGGGGCGAGATCGACGCCGAGGGCAAGCCGACGTTCCAGGGCTTCCATCCGGGTGCCGGTGCGGCCGGCGGTGATCCCTTTGCCGGTTTCGCCCGCAGGGCGGGCGCCGGCGGCCGCAGCGGCGGTTTCGAGTTCCGCACCGGGCCGGGCGGCTTCAGCCAGAGTGAGTTCACGGGGGCGGAAGACATTCTGAACGATCTCTTCGGCGGCGGCTTTGGCGCCGGCGGTGCCGGCGCGCGGCCCCGCGGCAGGCAGGCCAAGGGCGCCGATCTCACGGCTTTCATCGAGATCACGCTCGAACAGGCCGCGGGCGCGGAAAAGGTCGAGGCGATCTTCCCCAACGGCAAGCGGCTGTCGATCAAATTGCCGAAATATGTCGAGGATGGCCAGACGATCCGCCTGAAGGGGCAGGGCGAGCCGATGCTTGGCGGAACGCCGGGCGATGCATTGGTGACGATTCGCTTCAAGCATCATCCACGCTTCGAGCTCGAAGGGCGCAACCTGCATCTCGACCTTCCGGTTTCGCTCTCCGACGCGGTCTTGGGCGCCCGCATCGAGGTGGAGACGCTCGATGGCCGCATCGCGGTCAAGGTTCCGCCCTGGTCGAGCTCCGACCGCGTCCTGCGCCTGAAAGGCAAGGGCCTGCCGCAGAAGACCGGCGAGCGCGCCGATCTCTTCGTCCATGTCCGCGTGATGTTGCCCGAGGGCGGCGATCCCGAGCTGGAAGCCTTCCTGCGGCAGCGCACGGGGTAGGCCATATCGGGTTATGGGTATAGACCCCTCTCTCGCAAGCTCTGACAGACTTTGGAATTTGCACGAGAGGGGATACCCTTTGTCTGAAACTCATGCCTTTTGGGCCCGCTCCATCAAGTTTTTGATAATTCCCGTCTTTTTCACCGCTCTTGCTTGAAGCCCGTGCGAGGCTGTGCAATAGGGCACTATTGCCAATACAATTTTGACGAGGGTCGGGTAATGACCGCCAAATCTGGTTTGTTGCAGGGAAAACGCGGCCTGATCCTTGGCGTCGCGAACAACCGCTCCATCGCCTGGGGCATCGCCAAGGCCGCGCATGAGGCCGGTGCCGAGCTTGCCTTTACCTATCAGGGCGATGCGCTGAAGAAGCGCGTGGAGCCGCTTGCCGAGGAACTGGGCGCATTCGTCTGCGGCCATTGCGATGTTGCCGATGCGGCCACAATCGATGCGGTTTTCGAAACGCTCGAAAAGGAATGGGGCAAGCTCGATTTCGTCGTCCACGCCATCGGTTTCTCCGACAAGGACGAACTGACCGGCCGTTATGTCGATACGTCGGAGGCCAATTTCTCCAAGACCATGCTGATTTCGGTCTATTCGCTGACGGCGATCGCCAGGCGCGCCGAAAAGCTGATGGCCGATGGCGGCTCGATCCTGACGCTGACCTATTATGGCGCGGAAAAGGTGATGCCGAACTATAATGTCATGGGCGTCGCCAAGGCCGCGCTCGAGGCGAGCGTCAAATATCTCGCCGTCGATCTCGGGCCTCAGAACATCCGCGTCAATGCCATCTCGGCCGGGCCGATCAAAACGCTGGCCGCCTCCGGCATCGGCGATTTCCGCTACATCCTGAAGTGGAACGAGTATAACGCGCCGCTGCGCCGCACCGTGACGATCGAGGAAGTGGGCGATGTCGGCCTCTATTTCCTTTCCGATCTCTCGCGTTCGGTGACCGGCGAGGTGCATCACGCCGATTCCGGTTATCATGTGGTCGGCATGAAGGCCGTGGACGCGCCGGACATCTCCGTGGTCAAGGAGTAACGGCGGGGTTCGCAGTGATACGGGAAATCATCTACATCTCGCGTCACGGCGAGACGGACTGGAACGCGTCGCAGCGTATCCAGGGTCAGGTCGATACCGATATAAACCAGCGCGGCCGCGCCCAGGCCGACCGCAATGGCGACATGCTGAAATCGCTGATCGGCGCCGGCGCCGGCTTCGATTTCGTCGCAAGCCCGCTGAAGCGGACGCGCGAGACGATGGAGCGCATCCGGGCCCGTATGGGGCTCGACCCCCACGCCTACCGCACCGACCCGCGCCTGATGGAAGTCAATTTCGGCGACTGGCAGGGATATATGATCGAGGATGTCGCCGCCGTTCGGCGCGATCTCGTCGAAGCACGCGCCCGCGATAAGTGGAACTTTGTTCCGCCTGGCAATACGGCGGAAAGCTACATGGTCCTCTCACGCCGCATCAAGGCGTGGCTGGAGGGCGTGGACCGGCCGACGGTCTGCGTCACCCATGGCGGCTGCATCCGCACGCTGTTCTATCTCGTTGAGAAGATGGACGGCCACGAGGCGGCCAATCTGTCGATCCCGCAGGATCGTGTGCTGCGGCTCGAGAACGGCAAGCTGACCTGGCTTTAAGGGGCAGGTTCTGTAAAGTGCTTCTTCGTTGTGGACCAATCTGCACCGATAGTGCTGTGGGACGGGCGAGGCATGGATTCCTGTGACAAGCACAGGAATGACGGTAATTTGGCTGCTGCCAGCTAATCGTCTACACCTCCACTGGCAAGGCAGCTTCAGCAGAGGCGAGACATCTCCCCTTCCGTCATTCCTGTGCTTGTCACAGGAATCCATGCCTCAGCGGTTCCGCTGCCTCAACGAAGAAAATAGACCTGTTTCACGAGAACGCGCGAAGAAGCGAAAGGCCCCTTACTCCGCGTCCTCAGCTTCCTCGATATTGGTGATGAAGCGGTCCTGGTCCACCACGTCGTAGGAGATCATCACCTTCATGCCCTCGTTGATGGCGCTGTAGTCGAATTCGCCGGGCAGCTTGTAGACCTTGCCGTCGTCGAGCGTGATCGTGTCGTTATCCTCGTCGATCTTTGTAATCTTGCCTTCGGCGTCGTCGGCCAGGGCGACGGTCGAGAAAAGGGACCCCAGAACGAAGAGCAGGGTGATGAGGATGCGCATGACGAATGCCTTTCCCAAAGGGAATACTCCAAGTGAAGCGTGCAAAGAATAGGCGTCCGATTGTGTCAAAAGAATTACTGGAAAAAGCCGAACCGGCGAAATTTTTCAGCGCCCCTCGCCATATATTTGACCGGCGTTCAAAACCTCAATAAAACCCCCGCATCGTCTCTGCCGATTGTCTGGCGGTCGTATCCTCGTTTCCGGATTTTGCCATGTCCCACAATACGTTCGGCCACCTGTTTCGCGTCACCACGTGGGGCGAGAGCCATGGACCGGCGCTCGGCTGCGTCGTTGATGGCTGCCCGCCCGGCATCCGCTTCAGCGAGGCCGAGATCCAGGCCTATCTCGACAAGCGCAAGCCCGGACAGTCGAAATACACCACCCAGCGCCGCGAGCCGGATCAGGTGCGCATCCTCTCCGGCGTGCTCGTCGAAGATGACGGCGTGACCATGGTCTCCACCGGCACGCCGATCTCGATGATGATCGAGAACACCGACCAGCGCTCGAAGGATTATGGCGAGATCGCCCGGCAATATCGCCCGGGCCACGCCGATTATACCTATGACGTCAAATACGGCATCCGCGATTATCGCGGCGGCGGGCGTTCCTCGGCGCGCGAGACGGCCGCACGGGTCGCCGCAGGTGCTATCGCCCGCAAGGTGGTGCCCGGTCTCAAGGTGCGCGGCGCGCTCGTTTCCATGGGCATTCATGATATCGACCGTACCCGCTGGGACTGGAACGAGGTGGACAACAATCCTTTCTTCACCCCCGATGCCGGCGCGGTCGAAACTTTCGCCGCTTATCTCGACGGGCTGCGCAAGGCTGGTTCCTCCGTGGGCGCGATCATCGAGGTCGTCGCGGAGGGCGTTCCGGCGGGGCTCGGCGCCCCGATCTATGCCAAGCTCGATCAGGATATCGCCAGCAATCTGATGTCGATCAATGCCGTCAAGGGCGTCGAGATCGGCAATGGCTTCGAGGCCGCGCGCCTGACTGGTGAGGAGAATGCCGACGAGATGCGCATGGGCAATGACGGCAAGCCGGTATTCCTCTCCAACAATGCTGGCGGCATTTTGGGTGGCATCGCCACGGGCGCGCCCGTTGTCGCGCGTTTCGCCGTCAAGCCGACCTCATCCATCCTGACGCCGCGCCGCTCGATCGATGCGGACGGCAAGGAGGTCGACGTCATGACCAAGGGCCGCCATGACCCCTGCGTCGGCATCCGCGCCGTTCCCATCGGCGAGGCTATGGTCGCCTGCGCCATTGCCGATCATTATCTGAGACATCGCGGCCAGACGGGCCGTATTTAAGGGGTCCCCATGAGTTACAACCAGAAACGGGTCGTTGATGCGATACGGGCTTTCGAGCGCGGCGAGATCGTCGTCGTCATGGATGATGACGGCCGCGAGAATGAGGGCGATCTGATCGTCGCGGCGGTACACTGCACGCCGGAGAAAATGGCCTTCATCGTCCGCCACACATCAGGAATCGTCTGCGCGCCCATGCCACGCGAGGAGGCTAAGCGCCTCAACCTGGCGCCGATGGTGGCCGACAACGACGCGCCGCACTCGACCGCCTTTACCGTTACCGTCGATTACAAGCACGGCACCACGACGGGCATTTCCGCCGATGACCGCACGCTGACGGTGCGCAATCTCGCCAATCCCAATGCGGGCGCGGCCGATTTCGTCCGCCCCGGCCATATCTTCCCGCTGGTTGCCCGCGAGGGTGGCGTGCTAATGCGCTCCGGCCATACCGAGGCCGCCGTAGACCTCTGCAAGCTCGCCGGCCTGCCGCCGGTCGGCGTCATCTGCGAGCTGGTCAATGACGACGGCTCCGTCATGCGTGGACCGCAGGTCGCCGATTTCGCGGAGAAGCACGGGCTCCACAAGGTGACGGTCGCCGATTTGATCGCCTATCGCCAGCGCAAGGAGACGCTGATCGAACGGATAGGGGAGGCCGCGATCGAAACCCTCGCCGGTCCTGCCAGGGCCTATACCTATCAGCTCCCCTGGGAGCCGATGCAGCATGTCGCCGTCGTCTTCGGCGATATCCGCGACGGCGAGGACGTGCCGGTCCGCCTGCAGCGCGAGGACGTGCTGGCCGATGTCTTCGGCACGAGCCGCAGCGTCGACGCGATCCTGAAGCGCATGGCGGGAGAAAAGCGCGGCGTTCTCGTCTATCTGCGCGAGGGATCGGTCGGCGTCCGCCAGGGCGAGAGCGAGGCCCGTGCCCGCGACGCTATCGGCGGCGACCGGGAGCACCACGCCGAAGCCCGCGCCCGCGAGGAGGAGTGGCGGCAGATCGGCTTGGGCGCGCAAATCCTGAAGGATCTCGGCATCACCTCCATCCGCCTCCTCTCCTCCCGCGAACGCCATTATGTCGGCCTGGAAGGCTTCGGGATCGACATTGTGAAGACGGAGATTCTTTAAAACGGCTACGGCTAGGCGGAATCGCCAGGCGCCCCCTCTGGGCTGCCGCCTGTCCTCGGGCTTGCCAAAGGCAAGACCCGGGGGCTCACCACCTCTCCCCTAGGGGAGAGGAGGCGCAGCGGCGCCTTGCAGCCTCTTCTCCCCACCGGGGAGAAGGTGGCCCGAAGGGCCGGATGAGGGGCCTTCTGGCCATATGCGATTGTCCTGCCCTTGCGGGGGAGATCAGCTATAAAACCCGCCTTCGCCAATCACTCCGCCGGCTGCGGTAAAGGCTCAGTGCGGCTCCGCTCACCGGCCAGCGCCTTCTGCCCAAGCAGCACGGTCACGAGCGAGATCGTCCCCGCCGCCACCGACACCCAGAAGCCGTTATGCGCACCGAACGTGTCCACCACCCAGCCGGTGACAAACGAGCCGAGCGCCATGCCTATGCCGATGCCGGTCATCACCCAGGTGACGCCCTCCGTCAGCATGGCTTCCGGCACGCGGCGCTCGATCAGGCCGAAGGCGGTGATGAAGGTGGGCGAGATCGCCACGCCGCTGACGAAGATGGCCAGCGCCAGCATCGGCACGGTGCTCACCATCAACAAGGGCAGCGTCGTCAGCGCGATGATGCCGATGGCGATGGCAAGCTGCCGCTGCAGCGGCATGGTCAGGTTCAGCGCGCCGACGATCAGGCCGACGATGAAGGAGCCGGCGGCATAGACGCCGATCACCAGGCTCGCGGCGTCAGGATGGCCCAGCGCCTTGGTGATCGCAACGGTGCTGACCTCGGCCGTCGCAAAAGTCGCGCCGATGAAGATAAGGGCGAAGGTGATGATCTGCACCGGGCGCTGCCGGATGGCCGAGCCTTGCGCGCCGGGCTCGACCGGCCGCACCTTCGGCTCCGTCGAACGCTGCAGGATGAAGGCGGTGGAGCCGAAGGCAAGGAGCAGGGTGCTCACCAGCATCCCGGCCTCGGGAAAGAGCGAAACGCTCAGGCCCACCGAGAGCGAGGCTCCCGCGATGTAAACGAGCTCATCCGCCGCCGATTCGAAGGCGAAGGCGGTGTTGAGCTCCGGGCGATTGCGGAAGATCTCCGTCCAGCGTGCCCGCACCATCGCCGGAATGCTCGGCATTGCAGCCGCAAAAAAGGCCGAGGCGAACAGCGTCCAGGCTGGCCAGCGCTGATTGGTGGCGGCAATCAGGACGAGGAAAGCCGCAACGGAGATCGCCGTTGTCGGCCCCAGGATCTTCGCCTGGCCGATACGGTCGACCAACCGGGAGATTTGCGGCGCAAAGATTGCATTTGTCAGCGCGAAGGTCGCCGAGACGGCGCCGGCCAGCCAGTATTCGCCATAAGCCTGCGACAGCATGGCGACGATGCCGATCGGCGCCATGGCAATGGGCAGCCGGGCGAAGAACGCAGCCGCGGCGAAGCCTTTGGCGCCTGACGCCTTGAAGATTTCGCGATAGGGATTAGGCATGGAGCACTCCTGGAGTTCGGGGGCGATGCCACTTACATACGTGGCGTATGGAAGCAGATAATTGCATACGCGGCGTATGTCAAATAATATACGCTGCGTATGGAAAAAGGAGATGTGATGGCTCACAGGCCGCGCAAGGAAATGGTTGCGGAAACGCGCGCCAAACTGGTGAGCGCTGCGCGCCAGGCTTTCGGCACGGTTGGCTATGCGGAAGCGTCGATGGACGATTTCACCGCCGCGGCCGGCCTGACGCGGGGTGCGCTCTACCATCATTTCGGTGACAAGAAGGGGCTGCTTCAGGCGGTGATCGCCGAGATCGACGGTGAAATGGCCGAGCGGGTGCGCGAGGTGGCCGAGAAAGCGCCGACACGCTGGCAGGCCTTCGTCGATGAGTGCACGAGCTATATCGAATTGGCGCTTGAGCCCGAAATTCAGCGCATCGTGTTTCGTGATGGGCCCGCCGTCCTTGGTGATCCCTCGCAATGGCCGAATGCCAATACATGCACGGCATCGATGGCCGAGAACCTGATGCTGCTGCAGGAGGAGGGTGTGGTCATTCCCGATCTCGACCCGCCGACGGTAGCGCGGCTGATCAACGGGGCAAGCAGCCAGGCGTCCCAGGCGATCGCCAATTCCGACGACCCGGAGGCGACATCCCGCCAGGTCGTCGCTGCCTTCAAAGCCTTGCTCGATGGGTTGCGTGTCAAAAAGCTCTGAGCTGCCCGGGGCCGGCTATGGCCAAATCGTGCTCACACGCTAATATTCCCCCTATGACGACACGGCTCTACTGGCATCCGATCTATCTCCAGCACCTGACGCCGCCCGGCCATCCCGAGCGGCCGGATCGCCTGCGCGCGCTGCACAGCGTGCTGGAGGGCGACGAATTCTACAATCTCGATCGCGTCGAGGCGCCGATGGGTGAGGAGGAGGCGATCCTCTATGCTCACCCCGAAAGCTTCGCCGAGCGCATCCGGGCGGCCATCCCCGAAGAAATCGATGAAGAAGACCGCGAAAACGGAAAGCCTCAGCCGCTGACGCGGGTCGACAGCGATACCGTCGTCAGCCCGAAGAGCTGGGAAGCGGCGCTGACGGCGATAGGCGCGGCCAACGCCGCCGTCGACACGGTCTTCACCGGCGAGGCCGACAATGTCTTCGTCGCCGCCCGCCCGCCCGGCCACCACGCCGAGCGCGACCGGGCCATGGGCTTCTGCCTCTTCAACAATGCGGCCATCGCCGCCCGCCATGCGCAGCGCAAGCACGGCGCGGAGCGCGTCGCCATCGTCGATTGGGACGTGCATCACGGCAACGGCACGCAGGATATCTTCGAGACTGACCCGACGGTGCTCTATTGCTCGACGCACCAGATGCCGCTCTATCCCGGCACCGGCGCCAAGGACGAGACTGGTGTCGGCAACATCGTCAATGCGCCCTTGTCGCCCAACACCGGCAGCCGCGAGTTCCGTGAGGCCTTCACCAGCCGCGTCCTGCCGGCGCTTGATGATTTCCGTCCGGATCTCATCATTATTTCGGCAGGTTTCGATGCGCATCACCGTGACCCGCTGGCCGAGATCAATCTCGACGAAAGCGATTTCGACTGGGCGACGGGCAAGCTGATGGACAGGGCGGAGCGCTTCTCCGGCAACCGCCTCGTCAGCCTGCTTGAGGGTGGATATGATCTTCAGGGCTTGTCCCAATCGGCAGCAAGGCATATTACGCGGCTGATGAAAGGATGAATCATGGCTGACGATAATGCCAATGCCGACATCGGCGCGATGAGCTTCGAACAGGCGCTGGAGCAGCTCGAACGCATCGTCGAGGATCTGGAGCGGGGCGATGTGCCGCTCGAGCAGTCGATCCGCATCTATGAGCGCGGCGAAGCGCTGAAGAAGCATTGCGACACGCTTTTGAAGGCCGCCGAGGACAAGGTTGAGAAGATCAGGCTCGGCCGCGACGGCCAGCCGGTCGGCGCCGAACCGCTGGATGGCGAATAGGGTTCTTCAACTATCTCATTACTTCACTGCTCCCTATCTCACCCTTTCATCCGCTCGTATATGGGGTGGAAGAAATCGGTGAAGAAATAGGGCCCGGCGCCCCATACCAGCGTCCAGGCCGCCGCGCCTACCACATTGGCGGCGAGAAAATGCGGCCACGGCATCTGCATCGAGCCGGCGATGATTCCGTTCAATTGGCGCAGGACAGCGACGAATCGGGCGCTCGCGACCATGTATATGCCCTTGCGCCGGAAGACGTCCTCGAATCGCTCCAGCCTTTCCGGCGTCAATCGCACCAGATATCCATAGCGCTCAAGGAGCCGCGCTCCGCCGAATCGGCCGATGAGATAGCCGGTGCTGTCGCCCAGTACCGCGCCGCAGAAGACGGCGATCAGCATGTGATAGAGATTGAGGTCGCCATGCAGCGCCAGCAGCGAAGCGGCAATGAGCCCGCTTTCGCCGGGCAGCGGGGCGCCGAGCGATTCAAAATAGATGATGAAGAAAATCGCGATCGAACCATAGGCGGCGATATAGGCTTCGATCATGTGCATGGCCGGTTCCCCGCCTGATGTTTACTTGAGCTTTACTTGAAATAATCCGGTGCCATCTGCAAGCCCTGCCTGCAAAGAAATGGCAATCGCAATTTTGCACGCATATTCAGTGGGTTATGAAAAACCCTATGCGCTGGGACGAGCGCATAGGGCTTTAGAGGCATGCCAGGATATCGGAAGCTTCCGATTATCCGAGGCTGCTCCGTCCGGTCACGGCGTGGTAGACCCAAAGGACGGCCACCGAGCCGATCACCGCGACGATCAGGCTATAGATGTTGAAGCCGGTAATGCCGGTCGCGCCGAAGAGGCTGAAAACAAGCCCTCCGACGATCGCGCCGAAAATACCCAGAGCGATGTCGAGGAACATGCCCTGACCGCTCTTGTTTACAATCTTGCTACCAATGAAACCCGCAATCAAACCAAGTAGAATCCAGCTAAAGAAACCCATGGGAATCCTCTCCTATGAAACACATTAAATATATTTTCATACTGCAACGTGATTGGCAAGAAGACATGCTTGCCAAATACTGTTTACTGGGGGACTATCCGTCAGGGAATGGGTATTTGGTTTAGATTGCTTTAAAAGGAGACGTTCCGATGGGTATATTCGATAATGCGTCGGGCCAGGCGGTTCCCGGCGGTAGTGTCGCCAAGCCTTTGATGATCGCGCTTGGCGCGCTTCTCGTCGGCAAGATGCTGAGCGGCGGCAGCCAGAGTTCGGCTTCCTCCTCCGCCCCGGCGTCGGGCCAGGGCGGCGGACTGGGCGGCCTGCTCGACAAGCTGAGCAATGCCGGCCATGGCGACAAGGTGAGCTCCTGGGTCGGCAGCGGCCCGAACCAGCCGATCCAGCCCTCGCAGCTCGGCGCCGCGCTCGGTCCGCAGACGGTCAGCTCGCTCGCCCAGCAGTCGGGCTTGAACGAGCAGGATCTCCTGTCGCAGCTCTCGCAGGCGCTCCCCGGCGTCGTCGACAAGCTGACGGCGAACGGCCAGGTCCCGAGCCAGCAGGACATCTCCAAGCTCTTCCAGGGCTGAGAACATCGAAATGCTGGCGGGACAGCGCCCCCCTCTGGGCTGCCGCCCATCTCCCCCGCAAGGGGGGAGATTGCTTTGATGTTCGCTTTCGCCAATCGCCGATGTTGGGATCAAGTGCGGTCATTGATGCCAGCCAATCTCCCCCCTTGCGGGGGAGATGCCCGGCAGGGCAGAGGGGGCGCTGTCCCGTCGATGTACTAAACACCTCTCTTTGTGATTTCGCCTCTCCTGTTTGCACTATAAGATCGCCGCATTGCGGGAAAAAAAAGCCTCGCTTCGGACGATTGGATTTTCATCATGAGCTTTTTCCCGGGGCGCGATCCCGAACCAGGCGATGCCTGCGCCGTCGATTCCATAGAGACGCTGATCATCCCGCGCACCAGCGATATCGGCGGACTGGAAGTGCGCCGCGCGCTGCCCACTGCGAAGCGGCGGCTGGTCGGCCCCTTCATCTTCTTTGACCGCATGGGTCCGGCGCTGTTGCGCCCGGGCGAGGCGGTCGACGTGAAGCCGCATCCGCATATCGGCCTTTCGACGGTGACCTATCTCTTCGACGGCAAGATACGCCACCGCGACAGCCTGGGCACCGAAATGGTGATCGAGCCGGGCGACCTCAATCTGATGACGGCAGGGCGCGGCATCGTCCATTCCGAGCGCTCGCCGGAGGAGTTGCGGGGGAACCCGCTCTCCATATCCGGCCTGCAGACCTGGCTGGCCCTGCCGGATGCGCTGGAGGAGATGGCGCCTGCCTTCGATCACACGATCGCCGCCGATCTGCCGGTTATCCGCGAGAAGGATTTCGAGGCGCGCATCGTCATCGGCTCGCTGCATGGGGCCGGTTCGCCGGTGACGCAATATAGCGAGACGCTCTATGCAGATATCCGGATTGCGCCAGGCGGCCGTTTCCTCATTCCCGCCACCGCTGAGGAGCGCGCCATCTATATTCTTGACGGCGCCGTCGATATCTCGGGCGAGACCTTCCCGTCCGACTGGCTGCTTGCCTTCCGCCAGGGCGACGAGATCATCGTGTCGGCCGAGCACGGCGCACATATCATGCTCTTCGGCGGCGCGGCGCTCTCGTCGAAGCGCTATATCTGGTGGAACTTCGTCTCTTCCTCCAAAGAGCGCATCGAGCAGGCGAAGGAGGAATGGCGCACCGGCCGTTTCGATATCGTGCCGGGCGATGAGGAAGAGTTTGTGCCGTTGCCTGGGTAAGGGAGTAGGGGAGTAGGTAAACACGCAAACATATTCCCTTACTCCCTCATTCCCCTACTCCCTTGCGACGCTGCCGCGATTGCGTTACGCCTCCGGGCAATCATGAGGAGAAGAGATTGACGACGAGACCCGCAACGCCGCTCCTGGATCGTGCGCCGACGCCGGCTGACCTGCGCAAGCTGCCGGAAAGCGAGCTGCCGCAGCTGGCAGCCGAGTTGCGCGCCGAGCTGATCGACGCCGTCTCGGTCACCGGCGGCCATCTCGGCGCCGGCCTTGGCGTGGTCGAGCTCACCATCGCGCTGCATCACGTCTTCGATACGCCGCATGACCGCATCATCTGGGATGTCGGCCACCAGGCCTATCCGCACAAGATCCTGACCGGGCGGCGCGATCGAATCCGCACGCTCAGGCAGGAGGGCGGGCTTTCCGGCTTCACCAGGCGCTCCGAAAGCGAATACGATCCCTTCGGCGCGGCGCATTCTTCCACTTCCATCTCCGCCGGGCTCGGCATGGCGGTGGCGAGTGATCTCGCCGGCAAAAAACGCAATGTCGTCTCGGTCATCGGCGATGGCGCGATGTCGGCGGGCATGGCCTATGAGGCGATGAACAATGCCGGCGCGCTCGATGCCCGGCTGATCGTCATCTTGAACGACAACGACATGTCGATCGCCCCGCCGACCGGGGCGATGAGCGCCTATCTCGCCCGCCTGGTCTCCGGCCCGGCCTATCGCACGCTGCGCGAGACGGCGAAGCAGTTGACCCGCCGCCTGCCGAAATTCCTGCAGGAAAAGGCGCGGCTCTCTGAGGAATATGCCCGCGGCTTCTGGACCGGCGGCACGATGTTCGAGGAGCTGGGCTTCTATTATGTCGGCCCGATCGACGGGCATAATCTCGAACATCTCCTGCCTGTGCTTAAGAATGTCCGCGACACCGTGGATGGCCCGGTTCTGATCCATGTCGTGACGCAGAAGGGCAAGGGCTATCCGCCGGCGGAAGCCGCTGCCGACAAATATCACGGCGTTAACAAGTTCGACATCATCACCGGCGCGCAGGCCAAGCCTCCCGCCAACGCGCCGGCCTATACCAAGGTTTTCGCCACCAGCCTCATCGAGGAAGCCCGCCATGACGAGCGCATCGTCGCGGTCACGGCGGCGATGCCGGGCGGCACGGGGCTCGATCTCTTCGGCGAGGTCTTTCCCGACCGCACCTTCGATGTCGGCATTGCCGAGCAGCACGCCGTCACCTTCGCCGCCGGGCTGGCCTGCGAGGGGTTGAAGCCCTTTGCCGCTATCTACTCCACCTTCCTGCAGCGCGGCTACGACCAGGTCGTCCATGACGTGTCGATCCAGCAATTGCCGGTCCGCTTCCCCATCGACCGCGCCGGGCTGGTCGGCGCGGACGGCGCCACCCATGCCGGCTCGTTCGATACCGGCTTCCTCGCCGCGCTGCCCGGTTTCGTGGTGATGGCGGCTTCCGACGAGGCAGAGCTGCGCCACATGGTGCGCACCGCGGCGGAATATGACGAAGGGCCGATCTCCTTCCGCTATCCGCGCGGCGAGGGCGTCGGCGTGGAAATGCCGGAGCGGGGCGAGGTGCTTGCAATAGGCAAGGGCCGCATCGTCAGGCAAGGCAGCAAGGTCGCGCTTCTCTCCTTCGGCACGCGATTGCAGGAATGCCTGCACGCCGCCGAGGAACTGGACGCGGCAGGTCTCTCCACGACAGTCGCGGATGCCCGCTTCGCCAAGCCGCTCGATGAGGACCTGATCCGTCGTCTGGCCCGCGAGCATGAGGTTCTGGTGACGGTGGAGGAGGGGGCCATCGGCGGCTTCGCCTCGCACGTCCTGCATTTCCTCGCCCATGACGGGTTGCTGGATGGCGGGTTGCGCGTCAGGCCCCTGACCCTGCCGGATATCTATCTCGACCATGCCAAGCCCGAGGCGATGTACAAGCGCGCCGGTCTTGACAGCGCAGGGATCGTCGGTACGGTTTTTGCGGCATTGGGGCAGGAGGAGATCGCTGCGCCCTCGAGGGCGTGACAACTACGCGGAGGAGGTGACCATGAAGATCGTGACCAGCTTGAGTTTTCGCGGCCAGTGCCGCGAGGCATTTGAGTTCTATGCCAAGGTCCTGGGCGGAAAGATCACGGCGGCTTTCCCCTATGGCGATGCGCCTCCGGGCATGCCGATCACCGACGAGAAGTACAAGACCTGGCTGATGCACTGCTGGCTTGAGATCGGGGACCAGGCGTTGATGGGTGCCGACATGGATGTCGAGTGGGCTCCCAACATCGATAAGCCCAAGAACGGCTTCGATGTCACCTTGCACACAGAGGACAAGGCTGAGGCCCAGCGCTGGTTCGACCAATTGTCCGAGGGCGGCAGGGCCGTCATGCCGTTCGGGGAGACCTTCTGGTCGCCCGGCTTTGGTTCGCTCGTCGACCGGTTTGGCGTCCCCTGGATGATCAACGTCATTCCGTCGGCTGGCTGGAAGCCGTCGCAGGGCTGATCCTTGCGGGACATTTGCCACTGCCCCTCCCCTCATCATCCTCGGGCCTGACCCGAGGATGATGAGGGGAGGGGCAGTAGTGCGGGCAGGCGGGAGGTTCTGTCCCGCTGGTTTCCATTAAACTGGGAAGCCAATCCCCGCTTGCTCTTCATCGCCCACTCCGTCATGAAGGCGCGATGTCGAACGGTCCCAACCCCACCCGTCTCCGGCTCGACCAGCTTCTGGTCGACCGTGGTCTTTTCCCCACTCGCTCGCGGGCGCGGGATGCGGTTGCGCGCGGCACGGTGCGGGTCGACGGCAAGTCGGCCACCAAGCCTGGCATGGCGATTGCCCCAGATGCGCATATCGTGGTTGACGACCCGGCAAGCGCCTATGTCTCCCGCGCGGCGCTGAAGCTGATCGCAGGGTTAGACCATTTCGGTATCGATGTGACGGGCCGCACGGCGCTCGATATCGGCGCGTCCACCGGCGGGTTTACACAGGTGCTGCTTGAGCGCGGCGCAGCGCATGTCATCGCCGTCGATGTCGGGCACGATCAGCTCCACGAGAGCCTTCGCAGCGATCCGCGCGTGACCAACCATGAGGGGCTGAACGCCCGGACGCTCGATAGGAGCCATCTCGAAGGCCGCAAAATCGATCTCGTTGTGTCGGATGTCAGCTTCATTTCGCTGAAACTGGCTCTCCCGCCCGCATTGGCCCTTGCAGAAACAGGCAGCCATTGCGTCCTTCTCGTCAAGCCGCAATTCGAGGCCGGACGCGAGGCTATCGGCAAGGGCGGGATCCTGCGTGATCCCGCCGACGGCGAGCGCGTGGCGGATGATCTGGCGGCTTGGCTGGAAGCGCTGCCCGGTTGGCGCACCTTGGGCCTCTGCCCATCCCCCATCGAAGGCGGCGACGGCAACCGCGAATATCTTCTTGCAGGAATAAAAGACCAATGACGGTGCGTGTGACGATAAATGCCATGGGCGCGGGCGGTGATGGCGTCGCCAATCTGCCTGATGGACAGGTCTTCGTGCCGTTCACGCTGCCGGGCGAAGTGGCGAACATTGCGCGCGAGAAGAACCGCGGTACACTGATGGCGCTCCTCGAAGCCTCGCCCGAACGCATTGCGCCCGCCTGCAGCCATTTCGAGACGTGCGGCGGCTGCGCGCTACAGCACTGGCAGGCGGAGGCCTATCAGGCGTGGAAGCGCGGCCTCGTCGCCGATGCGCTGGCGGGGAGGGGGCTCACTTTTGCTCTTGATCCGCTGGTGCCTTGCCTGCCCCAGACCCGGCGCCGCGCCGTTTTCGCCGCCCGTCGGACGGGGCAGGGCATGCTGCTTGGCTTCAACCGCCATCAGAGCCACGAAATTATCGATATCAACGAGTGCCCGGTAACCGTACCCGCCATTACGGACCGGCTGAATGACCTGCGCGAACTGGCCGCACTGCTTGCGTCAGACGCCAAGCCCTTCCGGCTGACCGTGACGGCCACCGCCTCAGGCCTCGATATAGCGGCGAGCGGCTGCGGCGTACCGGACGGTACGCAACGCAAGGCACTCACCCCATTCATGATGGAAAAGGGCTTCGCCCGGCTCGCCTGCGAAGGCGAGATCATCCTCGAGCCGAAGAAGCCGCTCGTGCATTTCGGCAAGGTCGCCGTGCATGTGCCGCCGGGCGGTTTCCTTCAGGCGACGCAGGAGGCCGAGGACACGATGGCCGCGCTGGCAATGGCTCATCTGGCCAAGACAAAGCGTGCCGCCGACCTCTTCTGCGGCGCAGGCACATTTACCTTCCGCATGGCGGAAAAAATGGCCGTTCATGCGGTGGAAAGCGATGCGGCTGCTCTCAATGCGCTCGACCGCGCGGCGCGCAATACCCAAGGCCTGAAGCCGGTGACGGTGGAACGCCGCGACCTCTTCCGCCGCCCGCTGATGGCAAAGGAACTGAACCGCTTCGACGGGGTGGTCTTCGACCCGCCACGCGCCGGCGCCGAAATGCAGGCCAGGGAAATCGCCAGATCGACCGTCGCAAAAGTCGCCGCCATCTCCTGCAACCCGGTAACCCTCGCCCGCGACCTCGCGATCCTCACCCAGGGCGGCTACCGCATCGACCGTGTGGTGCCGATCGACCAGTTCCTCTGGTCATCGCATGTGGAGGCTGTGGCGCTGTTGTCGAAGGGGCGGTAGGACAAGCGGTCATACACAGTTCGCGGAATGTGTATGACCGTCGTCAATTGCCGCCAGACGAGAGCGTGGCAGGAACGACTCCCAATTCCTGCAGTGATCGTGCGATAGGTTGCCGCCAGCCGCTACCTTGCGCGCAGGCATCTTCGTAGGCATCGGCCAATGCCCAAGGGTCGGATGCTTGAAGCGCTTCAATTAGCGCCTTGGCTTGCAAAAGGTCCTTTGAGCGTTTCGATCTGTCGCTCGTCCTCTTCTGGGCGACAATCAATTTATGGATCGCGAAACGTGCCGGCATTGGAATCTGAAGAGAGATGCCGGGGCCATAGAGCGCGCAGGCAGGTATAGGATTGGTGATGAGCCAACGTAAATGTTGCAGCGGTACGGCTCCCGCTTGAAGGTTCTGTAAGGGCATCGGGTTCGTGTCGTCGCGGCGTAGTTGCGGCGTTAATAGATCGACAACAAATCCGCTTGCAGCCCGAAAGCTTGAGGGGGCAGCTTTCGGGCTTAGGCTCGGTATCGGTCGAAAGGTCGGATCAGCCCGTTGGAGGATAGTCTGCATGGTTTCGCTTGCATCATCTCCTGACAGGGCAAGCGAAGCGGTAGCCAGATCGGCATCCTGAGTCATCAGAGATGCAGAAGGTAATGCAAATCCTACGGTCGGCGAATAGCATTGATAGGCGGCTGTGCCGACAATGACGGCCTGCCGCAAAAGGCCAGCATCTTCGAGGGTATCCAATACGACCCCCACGGCACGGGTCGGGACCGGAACCCCTGCTGCCTTAAGTGTATTAACGATCTTGCGTCTTTCCTTGGCCCGGGCCGCTTCTTGCCGGATTTGCTCAACCCGGTTTTGCACTTCGAGATCGTCAGCCCGCCCAATGAAAACGTCACGGCGTGCGCTTCCAACCGTCCGTTTCACATAGACATAATCTATGTTCTTGATGTTTCGAGTATAGAGCGAACCCGGCCGCTCGGCCACGCTGTGTACTTGCTGGACAAGGTCTTGATAGAGCGTCTGGATAGTAGGAGAGAGCGGCTTCATTTCAGTTACAGACAAAATTTCGATTTTCGTCTGTAACACAAAAGTTACAGACAAAAAAGCGGCTTCTGTCTGTAACCTGTGTGTCCGCCAGCGCCGTATATGTAAAATCCAATTTCACATATACCAACAGCCTCAAACCGCAGTCCCGCCCACCGTCATCTGGTCAAGCCGCAGATGGGGTTGGCCGACGCCGACGGGCACCCATTGGCCGCCCTTGCCGCAATTGCCGGTTCCCGAATCGAGCTTCATGTCATTGCCGATCATCGAGACGCGGTGCATGGCGTCCGGGCCGTTGCCGATCAGCATCGCGCCTTTCACCGGCGCGCCGATCTTGCCGTCCTCGATCATATACGCCTCGGTGCAGCCGAACACGAACTTGCCCGAGGTGATATCCACCTGCCCACCGCCGAAGGAGACGGCATAGATGCCCTTCTTCACCGAGGCGATGATCTCTTCCGGCGTCTTGTCGCCGGAGAGCATGTAGGTGTTGGTCATGCGCGGCATCGGCACATGGGCGTAGGATTCGCGCCTTCCGTTGCCGGTGGGCTTCATGCCCATCAGCCGCGCGTTCTGCCGGTCCTGCATATAGCCGACGAGCTTGCCGTCTTCGATCAGCACCGTGCGATTCGAGGGCGTGCCCTCGTCATCGACCGTTATCGAGCCACGCCGCTCGGCGATCGTGCCGTCATCGACGACGGTGACGCCCTTGGCCGCCACCTGCTGGCCGAGAAGGCCGGCGAAGGCCGATGTCTTCTTGCGGTTGAAATCGCCTTCCAGCCCGTGGCCGACCGCTTCATGCAGCATGACGCCCGGCCAGCCATTGGCAAGCACGATGTCGAACGTGCCGGCGGGGGCGGGGATCGCCTCCAGATTGACCAGCGCCTGGCGCAGCGCCTCGTCGGCGGCAAAGTGCCATGAGTCGCTGGCGATGAATTCGCCGAAGGCCTTGCGCCCACCCATGCTGTAGGAGCCTGATTCCTGGCGGTCGCCATTGCCCGCCACGACCGCAACCGAAAGCCGCACCAGCGGGCGGACATCGCGGACGAAATGGCCGTCGGCGCGCAATATCTCCACATGCTGCCACGAGCCGGCGAGCGAGACCGATACCTGCCGCACCTTCGGGTCCTTGGCGCGCAAGTAAGCGTCGATCTCCTGCAAGAGCTTCACCTTGGCCTCGAAGCCGGGGCTGCCGAGCGGGTTCTCATCGCCATAAAGGCTGCGGTTGGTGCCGGCGGGCGGGGCGGCATAGACGCCGGAATGACCGGTCGCGACGGCCGAGGCGGCATCGGCAGCCCGCTTCAGCGCCGAATGGGAGAGCTCGCCCGCATGCGCATAGCCGACCGCTTCGCCGGCGACCGCTCGCAGGCCGAAACCCTGTTCCTGGTTGAATGAGCCTGTTTTCAGCCGCCCATTGTCGAAGACGAGCGATTCGGCCTCGCGATATTCGACGAAGAGTTCGCCGTCATCGCTGGCCTTCAGGCTGTCGGCCACCGTCTTCTGTATCTCGTCGCGTGAGACGTCGAAACTGTCGATCAGGCTTTTCATGGGATCATCCGTTGTGAAATCTACGACGGATGTAAGGTGTCGGGGCAGTTGGGGCAACCCGAAAGCAGAGGGGAGTAGGGGAATAAGGGAATAGGGGAGTATGTTCTATCTTCCCTACTCACCTATTCCCTTACTCCCTTATTCCCCTAATCACGGCAGTGCATCAAACCCTTCGCCGAACCCCTGCAATTCGACGGGGATGCCGATGCCTTCCTCCGGCGTCTGGAAGACGATGAAGGTGGCGTTCTTGCCGGTGCGCAGCGTCTGGATGAGCGAATCCTCCAGGATCACCTCCGCATAGCAGCCGTCCTCGAAGCAGCGCACGAAATAGGCCCGCCCGATATCCTTGCCGTCGACATTGAGGCCGAGCCCGTTGGGCAGCAGCACGCCGAGCGGCGCCAGCACGCGCAGGATGCGGGCCTTGTGGTCGGCGGTCTTCAGGACGACGACCGACAAGCCCAGTTCCGGACGGTCGGCGGCAACCACGTTCTGGATCAGCGCGCACTGCTCGGTCTTCGCGCCGGCAGGGGTGTCACACAGGATCGACCAGGCGCCGTGCTGCGAACGCAGGCTGCCCTTCTGCTGCGGCGTTGCCGCGTGCTGTTGCTGCTGATTCTGCTGGGCGAGAACCGGTGCCGCCATCATCAGCGATGCCGCCGATGCAAGGCCGAAGGAAAGTGCCGCGACACGCAGGATAGAGGTACGAAGAGTCATAAAAGCTCCGGATCGAATCACATGAGACGTTAACGCGCCGCTCAAGCGATGAAAAGAACAGATAGCCCGCCGCTATGCACCATTATTTCGGGTTGCGAAACCGGGGTGGTCATGGCGGTGGCTTTGCCAATCTGGTGCCGGTAAAACATGGCTGGATTATGGGATTCGGCCGCCTGTGTCCGGCTTCCCGCGCCGTTGCGGTCGGTTTGCCGCTCCAGATCGCGAAATTGGCAGGGGAGGGGCCGGAGCGTTGATCCAGCGCAAACGCGCAAAAATGCCGCACGAGATGATGTTCGCCTTCCTTGCGGTGTGGGATAATGTGTGGTTTGAACACGGGCGACGAACCGGGCGGTTGAATGGCGCCCGGCAAAACGACATGGAAGCAAGGCCTGCAATCGGGAGATTTCTAGGTGAATAAGAACATTGTCACGACGATGGGTGCTTTGGGTAGCGCTCTCGCGGTGCTGTTTGCCAGCGCGTCCGCTCATGCGGACCAGCCCAGACCTTGGGAGATGCGATTTCAGGATGCGGCCACCGGCATTGCCGAGCAGATCCACTGGTTCGAGCGCTACACGCTCTGGTTCATCGTGCCCATCACGGGCCTTGTTCTCGTTCTTCTCCTCTGGGTCATCCTCAAATACCGCGCGAGCGCCAATCCCGAGCCGTCCAGGACCAGCCATAACACGCTGATCGAAGTCATCTGGACCGTTGGCCCGGTGATCGTGCTTCTGTTCCTCGCCATTCCCTCCTTCCAGCTGCTGACGGCGCAATATTCGCCTGATGAAGCAGGGCTCACCGTCAAGGCGACCGGCTATCAGTGGTACTGGGGCTATGAATATCAGGTCGACAACCCGGTCAGCTTCGATTCGCTGCTGCTGCAGGACGCCGATCGCGCTGCCGCCGGCAAGGAAGATCGCTCCGTCTACCCGCGCCTCCTGGCCGTGGACAATGAGGTGGTCGTCCCCGTCAATACGACCGTCCGCCTCCTGGTGACGGGTGCCGACGTGATCCACTCCTGGGCGATGCCGGCTTTCGGCGTCAAGATGGACGCCGTTCCCGGCCGCATCAACGAGACCTGGTTCAAGGCCGACAAGCCGGGCCTTTACTATGGCCAGTGCTCGGAGCTTTGCGGCAAGGACCATGCCTTCATGCCGATTGCCGTCCGCGTCGTCAGCCAGGACCAGTATGATACCTGGCTCGCGGCTGCGCGGACCGATCTGCAGGGCGCCAACAAGGCGCTGATGGCCTCCATCGAGGCGAACAAGAACGTGGCTGTGGCCGGAAACTGATCCGGCGTTATGAAGGGAATAGGGAAATAAGGAAGTAGGGGAATGGGGCTCGAACATATTCCCTTAATCCCTTACTCGCCTACTCCCTTGGAAATAGAGGAAACGGGAGCAATCTCATGGCAGGCACTGCTGCTCACGAGGCCCATGGTGACCACAAGCCGCATGGCTGGGTCCGCTGGGTCTATTCGACCAACCACAAGGATATCGGTACGCTCTACCTGATCTTCGCGATCATCGCGGGCATCATCGGCGGCGCTCTGTCGATCGCCATGCGCGCCGAGCTGCAGGAGCCCGGTATCCAGATCTTCCACGGCCTTGCCTCCATGGTCTACGGTGTCGAGGGCGATGCTGCGCTCGATGCCGGCAAGCACATGTTCAACGTGTTCACCACGGCGCACGCCCTGGTCATGATCTTCTTCATGGTCATGCCGGCCCTCATCGGCGGCTTCGCCAACTGGATGATCCCGCTGATGATCGGCGCGCCCGACATGGCGTTCCCGCGCATGAACAACATCTCGTTCTGGCTGCTCCCGCCGGCTCTGCTTCTGGTCATCATCTCCATGTTCGTGCCAGGCCCCGCCGGCGCGTGGGGATCGGGCGGCGGCTGGACGATCTATCCGCCTTTCTCGACCACGGGCCAGCCCGGCCCGGCGATGGACTTCGTCATTCTCGGCCTCCATATTGCAGGCGCGTCGTCGATCCTCGGTGCGATCAACTTCATCACCACGATCCTCAACATGCGCGCTCCCGGCATGACGCTGCACAAGATGCCCCTCTTTGCCTGGGCCGTGCTGATCACCGCCTTCCTGCTCCTGCTCTCGCTGCCGGTTCTGGCTGGTGGCATCACCATGCTGCTGACGGACCGTAACTTCGGCACGGCCTTCTTCGCGCCGGAGAACGGCGGCGATCCGATCCTGTTCCAGCACCTGTTCTGGTTCTTCGGTCACCCGGAAGTGTACATCCTGATCCTGCCGGGCTTCGGCATCGTCAGCCACATCGTGTCGACCTTCTCGCGCAAGCCGATCTTCGGCTATCTCGGCATGGCCTATGCCATGGTCGCGATCGGCGTCGTCGGCTTCATCGTCTGGGCCCACCACATGTATACGGTCGGCCTGTCGCTCGACACGCAGCGCTACTTCGTCTTCGCCACGATGGTCATCGCGGTGCCCACCGGCGTGAAGATCTTCTCCTGGATCGCCACCATGTGGGGCGGCTCCATCTCCTTCCGCACCCCGATGGTCTGGGCGATCGGCTTCATCTTCCTCTTCACCATCGGCGGCGTGACGGGCGTTCAGCTCGCCAATGCCGGTCTCGACCGCGCCCTGCACGACACCTATTATGTCGTGGCGCACTTCCACTACGTGCTCTCGCTCGGCGCCGTCTTCGCCATCTTCGCGGCCTGGTACTACTGGTTCCCGAAGATGACCGGCTACATGTACAACGAGTTCATCGGCAAGCTGCATTTCTGGGTCACCTTCATCGGCGTGAACCTGATCTTCTTCCCGCAGCATTTCCTTGGCCTCGCCGGCATGCCGCGCCGCTATATCGACTATCCCGATGCGTTCGCCGGCTGGAACATGGTGTCGTCCTACGGCTCCTATATCTCCGGCTTCGCGGTGCTGATCTTCCTCTACGGCGTGTTCGAGGCTTTCGCCAAGAAGCGTGAGGCCGGTGCCAATCCGTGGGGCGAAGGTGCGACCACGCTGGAATGGCAGCTTTCCTCCCCGCCGCCGTTCCACCAGTGGGAACAGCTGCCGCGCATCAGGTAAGGGAATAAGGGAGTAGGGGAGTAAGGGAATGGGTTTGGAAAACAAACTCCCCTGTTCCCCTGCTCACCCACTCCCTCAATAAAGAAAGAAGGCAAGTACGAAGACGATGGCCCTAGTCGAGCAGAACAAGACCGGCGACAACGGCATCCGCATTTCCGAGGCGCGGGCGTCGGATTATATCGCGCTGCTCAAGCCGCGGGTCATGTCGCTCGTCGTCTTCACGGGTTTCGTGGGGCTGCTGGTTGCTCCGGGTCATGTGAATCCGGTTCTGGGCGCCATCGCAATTCTCTGCATCGCCGTCGGCGCCGGCGCGTCAGGCGCGCTCAACATGTGGTATGACGCCGATATCGACGCCGTCATGAAGCGCACCCGCAACCGGCCGATACCGGCAGGCGTCGTCTCGCGCGAGGAGGTCCTGGTCTTCGGCCTCGTTCTCTCTGCCTTTTCGGTGATGACGCTCGGTCTGCTCGTCAACTGGCTTTCCGCCGCACTTCTCGCCTTCACCATCTTCTTCTATGTCGTCGTCTATACGATGTGGCTGAAGCGCTCGACGCCGCAGAACATCGTTATCGGTGGTGCAGCCGGCGCATTCCCTCCGATGATCGGCTGGACCGCCGCAACCGGCATGGTGAGCTGGGAGAGCGTCGTTCTCTTCCTCATCATCTTCCTGTGGACGCCGCCGCATTTCTGGGCGCTGTCGCTCTTCACCACCAATGATTACGCCGCCGCACGCATTCCGATGATGCCGAATGTCCGCGGCGAGACCTCTACGAAACGGCAGATCCTGGCCTATACCCTGATCGTCGCGCCCGTCGGCGTCCTGCCCTGGGTGATGGGCTTTGCCGGGCCGGTCTATGGCATCGTCTCTGCGGCGCTGGGCTTTGCCTTCGTCGTGCATGCCTGGCAGCTGTGGCGGGCCCCCTCGGCCGAAGCCGCACTCAAGCGCGCGAAGGTGCTGTTCGGTTTCTCTCTTCTCTATCTTTTCGGCCTGTTCGCGGTTCTCCTCGGCGAGACGCTCGCGCAGAAGGCCTGGGTCTGGATTGGCGCATGAGCATGGCGGATACAAAGAACGAGCTGGAAACAGTCAGCCAGAGCGAGAAGCAGAAGAAGGCGCAGCGCAGCCGCTCGGTGGCGTTGGGCATTGCGCTCGCGCTGTTTGTTCTGCTCGTCTATGTCGGCACCTGGGCAAAGCTCGGGGCGAACCTGTTTATCCGGCCGCTGTGAGGATGGTATGACGGAAGAAAAGCAGCCCGTTTCGAAACCCGCCGGCAGCAAGCAGCGCTCCAACCGCGTCGTCGCAGTCACCTGCTTCGCCCTTTTCGCTTCAATGATCGGCGCGGCCTATGCCTCGGTGCCGCTTTATCGCATCTTCTGCCAGGTCACCGGCTATGGCGGCACGACGCAGCGTGTCGAGCAGATGTCGGACGTTATCCTCGACAAGACGATCAATGTCCGCTTCGACGCCAACACCTCGGGCGCCCTGCCTTGGGATTTCAAGCCCAAGCAGCGCCAGGTGACGATCAGGATCGGCGAGACGACGCAGATCAGTTATGAAGGAAAAAATCTGAGCCCGAAGCCGACATCGGGTCGGGCCAGCTTCAATGTGACGCCGGAGCGCGCAGGCGCCTATTTCAACAAGATACAGTGCTTCTGCTTCACCGACACGACCTTGCAGCCGGGCGAGGATATCGATATGCCGGTTGTGTTCTTCGTCGATCCTGACATCGTCAACGATCCGGATCTGAAGGATGTCAAGACGATCACGCTTTCCTATACGATGTTTCCCATCGACAAGCCGCAGCCTGTCGCGCAAAGCGCCAAGCCGGCGGCCGGGGAAAGCAGTGGAAATTTGTAGGGCAAGTCCAGGAAAAGTGTGAAGCGGTTTTCCGTCGGGACTTGCGCAAACTAGAGCCGGTTTCGCCTTTGGCGAAGCGGGGATGAAGATGAACCTTGGGGATTGAAATGGCTGACGTCCACCAGAAAAATCACGATTATCACATCATCGATCCGAGTCCTTGGCCGTTTCTGAGCTCCATCGGCGCGTTCGTGCTGGCGCTCGGCGGCATTGCCTATATGCGCTGGATGAACCAGAGCGACCTGCATCTTTTCGGCATCAATTTCGTCGGGCCGTGGGTTTTCCTCGTCGGTCTCGTCATCATCCTCTACACCATGTATGGCTGGTGGTCCGATACGATCAGGGAAGGCCGCGAGGGTCATCACACCCGCGTCGTCTCGCTGCACCTGCGCTACGGCATGATCATGTTCATCGCCTCCGAGGTGATGTTCTTTGCCGCCTGGTTCTGGGCCTTCTTCGATGTCAGCCTCTTCCCGAACGAGGCGCATCAGGTGGCGCGTACCGCCTTCACCGGCGGCCAGTGGCCTCCCAAGGGTCTCGAGGTTCTCGATCCGCTGCACCTGCCGCTTTACAACACCGTCATCCTGCTGCTTTCCGGCACCACGGTCACCTGGGCCCATCACGCCCTCCTGCACAATGACCGCAAGGGGCTGATCTGGGGGCTGGCGATCACGGTTGCGCTCGGCCTGCTGTTCTCCTCGGTCCAGGCCTATGAGTACATGCACGCTCCCTTCGCCTTCAGGGACTCCATCTACGGTGCGACCTTCTTCATGGCGACGGGCTTCCACGGCTTCCACGTCATCATTGGCACGATCTTCCTCCTGGTCTGCCTGCTGCGCGCCATCCGGGGCGATTTCACGCCGCAGAAGCATTTCGGCTTCGAAGCCGCCGCCTGGTACTGGCATTTCGTTGACGTGGTGTGGCTCTTCCTGTTCTTCGCCGTCTATGTCTGGGGCGGCTGGGGAGCCCCGATGGCCGAGGGATGAGCCATCAATACAGTTAGGAATGGGGGCGGCTGTGGAGACACGGCCGCCTTTTCTCTTTTCAAGCAGGTTCGGGAAAATCCGGAGCTTGCACATAAGGACGATGCCGATGTCAGACGATGAAGCACTTTATCCCCCGGTCGAGCCCATTCGGGCGGGCATTCTGGGGCGCTGCCCGCGCTGCGGCCAGGGGCGGCTGTTCGACGGCTATATCAAGACCGCCAACCGCTGCGGCAATTGCGGGCTGGATTATTCCTTTGCTGATTCGGGTGATGGTCCGGCCGCCTTCGTCATCCTCATCATCGGCTTCCTGGTGGTCGGCCTGGCGCTCTGGATGGAAGTGACGATCAACCCGCCTTTATGGGTGCACTTCATCCTCTGGATCCCGCTGACGATCGTTCTCAGCCTCGTCCTTCTGCGCTGGATCAAGGGCATCCTGATCACGCTGCAATACCGGAACAAGGCCGCGGAAGGGCGTCTGGACGAGGGCAAATGACAAGGGCAGGCGAAATGGATACGCATGGTGCCGCTCCGGCCGGGCGGATGCCCTGGCTGGTGATGCTGCTCGCCCTTGTCGCCTTCTGCGTCCTCATCGCGCTTGGCACCTGGCAGGTGCAGCGGCTGCACTGGAAGGAAGGGCTGCTCGCGACGATCGCCGAGCGTGTCGCCTCCACGCCGCGGCCGCTCGGCGAGATCGAGGCGCTTTATGCCCGCACCGGCGATGTCGAATATTGGCCGGTGACGGTGACAGGCCGCTTCCTTCATCAGGACGAGCGCCATTTCTTCGCCACCTATCAGGGCCGTTCCGGTTTCTATGTCTACACGCCCCTGCAGATGGCCGACGGCCGCACCATATTGGTCAATCGCGGCTTCGTTCCCTATGAGAAGAAGGATACGGCGACGCGCGCCGAGGGGCAGGTTGCGGGCGAGGTCACGGTGACCGGGCTTGCCCGCAATCCCCTGTCCGAAAAACCCTCCTCGCTGGTGCCGGAAAACGATCCGGCCAAGAATATCTTCTACTGGAAGGACTGGTCGGAGATGGTGAAGGATGCCGGGCTCGATCCTGCAAGGACGGTTCCCTTCTTCATCGATGCCAATGCCGCGCCCAATCCGGGCGGGCTGCCCATCGGCGGCGTCACCATCATCGACCTGCCCAACAATCATTTGCAATATGCGGTGACGTGGTATGGTCTGGCCCTGGCTCTGGCCGCGGTGACGGGTGCTTATCTCTGGCGCCGGCGCACTTGACAGCGGGCGGCCTGCCGCCCAAGTCCGTGCGAGATCAGATCCTGACGCAAACAAGGTTCAGTAATGACCGATAAACAACCCCTGACCATCCGTCTGTGTGGCCCGCGCGGCTTTTGCGCCGGCGTGGACCGGGCGATCCAGATCGTGGTGCTCGCGTTGAAAAAATATGGCGCGCCGATCTATGTCCGCCACGAGATCGTGCATAACCGCTATGTCGTCCAGGGGCTGCAGGCGAGGGGGGCCGTCTTCGTCGAGGAACTGGACGAAATCCCTGAGGAACATCGCAACCAGCCGGTCGTCTTCTCCGCCCATGGTGTGCCGAAATCGGTGCCCGAGGATGCGATGGCGAAGAACCTCTTCTATCTCGACGCCACCTGTCCGCTCGTATCCAAGGTGCACAAGCAGGCCATGCGCCATCAGCGTCTCGGCCGCCATGTCATCCTGATCGGCCATTCCGGCCACCCGGAGGTGATCGGCACCATGGGGCAGCTGCCGGAGGGCTCCGTCACGCTCATCGAGACGGTGGAGGACGCGGAGGCCTATCAGCCGGAAGATCCGACAAAACTGGGGTTCGTCACCCAGACCACGCTTTCCGTCGATGATACGGCCGGCATCGTCGCGGTCCTGCAGCGCCGTTTTCCGGAGCTGACTGCCCCGGCCGCCGAATCGATCTGCTATGCCACCACCAATCGCCAGGATGCCGTAAAGGCGGCGGCAGCAGGCTGCGACCTCTTCCTCATCGTCGGCGCTCCCAATTCGTCCAACTCCAAGCGACTGGTCGAGGTGGCCGAGCGCGCCGGTGCCAAGCTGTCGATGCTGGTGCAGCGCGCCGCCGATATCGAATGGGAGCGGATCGGCGATATCTCGGTGGTCGGCCTTTCAGCCGGCGCATCGGCGCCGGAAATCATCGTGGATGAAATCATCCAGGCCTTTTCAGATCGGTATGAAGTCACTATCGAATTGGCCGAAACCACGGTCGAAACCGAGAATTTCCTCGTCAATCGGGAACTGCGCGATGTCGAATTGACGTCGCGGGATATGGCGTTCGTCAATGGAGAGAGATAGTGAGGCAGGGAGTAGGGAGTAGTGACATAGCGAGGTAACCCACCCTCTTCCCTATCTCACTACCTCACTATTCCCCATCTCACGTGGATCATCATGGCTGTCTACACCGATATAAACGAGATCGACCTGGCGGCCTTCCTGGCCGAATATGATATCGGCGGTCTTCTCTCCTACAAAGGCATTGCCGAGGGCGTGGAGAATTCCAACTATCTCCTGCACACGGAGAAGGGCTCCTTCATCCTCACGCTCTATGAGAAGCGGGTGAACCGCGACGATCTGCCCTTCTTCCTCGGACTGATGCAGCATCTGGCGGGCAAGGGGATCGATTGTCCCCTGCCGGTCCACCAGAAGAACGGCGCAATGATCGGCGAGCTCGCCGGCCGGCCGGCGGCCATCGTCACCTTCCTCGAAGGCATGTGGATGCGCCGTCCGACGGTCGCCCATTGCCACGCGGTCGGCGAGGCGCTGGCGCGCATGCATCTTGCGGGGCTCGATTTCCCCATGCGGCGGGAAAATGCACTCTCGGTTTCCGGCTGGCGGCCGCTGTGGGAGAAGGCGAGGAACCGGGCCGACGAGGTGGAACAGGGACTGGTGGCCGAGGCGGAAGCTGATCTTGCCTTTTTCGAGGCCAACTGGCCGAAAGACTTGCCCGGCGGCGTCATCCACGCCGATCTCTTCCCCGACAATGTCTTTTTCCTGGGCGATCGGCTCTCCGGGCTGATCGATTTCTATTTCGCCTGCACGGACCTGCTCGCCTATGACGTGGCGGTCTGCCTGAATGCCTGGTGCTTCGAGAAGGATTTCTCCTTCAATCTGACGAAGGGCACGGCGCTCCTGCGCGGCTATACATCCGTCCGGCCATTGTCGGCGCAGGAGGCCGAGGCACTGCCGGTCCTGGCGCGCGGTGCGGCGCTGCGTTTCATGCTGACCCGGCTTTATGACTGGCTCACCGTTCCCGACGGCAGTTTCGTCGTCAAGAAAGACCCGATGGAATATGTCAGGCGCATGCGCTTTCACCGCCAGATCCATTCGCCCGCCGAATACGGCCTCCTCCTGAAAGGGGTGAACGCGTGAAAACGATAGAGGCCTATACGGACGGCGCATGCTCGGGCAATCCGGGCCCCGGCGGCTGGGGCGTGGTGCTGCGCTGGAACGGCAATGAGAAGGAACTCTCCGGCGGCGAGGCCAACACCACCAACAACCGCATGGAGTTGATGGCGGCGATCTCCGCCCTTAATGCGCTGAAGGAGCGCTGCCGCGTCGAGCTCTACACCGACTCCGTCTATGTGCGCGACGGCATTTCCGGCTGGATCGAGGGCTGGAAGCGCAATGGCTGGAAAACGGCGGCCAAGAAGCCGGTGAAGAATGCCGAACTCTGGCAGGCGCTGGACGAGGCGCGCAAGCGCCACGACGTCCACTGGCATTGGGTGAAGGGCCACGCCGGCCACCCCGAGAACGAGCGGGCCGACGCGCTTGCCCGCGCCGGCATGGCGCCATTCAAGAGAAAAAGGCCGGGCGCGGTCTCCACGACGCCGGCCTCCTGAGGAATTAAAGCTGCTTCAGCAGCTCCGCCGCGCCGGATATTACCGCCTGGCCCCGCGTTTCCTCGATATTGAGCGTCTTCACCACACCGTCTTCGATGATGGCCGAATAGCGCTGGGAACGGGTGCCGAGACCTCCGGCCGACATGTCGGCCTCCAGGCCGGCAGCCTTGGTGAAGGTGCCGTTGCCGTCGGCGAGGAAGAGGATCTTGCCTTCGCCGCCCGTGCTCTGGGCCCAGGCGCCCATGACATGCGGATCGTTGACCGACACGACGGCGATCTGGTCCACGCCCTTGGCGAGAATGGCCTCGTGGTTTTCGAGATAGCCCGGCAGATGGTTGAGGCTGCAGGTCGGTGTGAATGCACCGGGAACCCCGAACAGCACCACCTTCCTGCCCCCGAAGAGCTCGTCGGTGGTGATGTCCTTGATGCCGTCGGCGGTCTTGACCTTGAACGTTGCCGCCGGAACCCTGTCGCCAACCCTGATCGTCATGGAATGCTCTCCTCGCAATGAAATGATGCCGCAGGACATATGGCCTGCCGTGGCCAAAGTCGAGGCGGATGTGTGAGTGCCTTATTGCAGCTCTACCTTGCCCGAAACCGCCTGATCGCCTTGCACGAGGGTATAATCGACCTCGGCAGGGGTGTTTCCGGCACCGCGGAGGATATCGCTGGAGAAGCGGGCGCCGTCCTCCCCCGCACCTTCAAATTTCGGTGTGGCGAATGTGATCGCACCACTGGACAGGAAGAGCTCCGCCGGCTGGCCGCCGGCCGGAAGCGTGATGTCGAAAACGGCCTTGCCGCCTTCCAGTGCCGCTTCGCGAATGCCGAATGCGGGCGAGGCCGGCTGCGGCAGCCGGTCGAAGGCGGTGCTGACCAGCGTGTGGGCGAGGGCGTCTTTCTTCCCCGGCTTCACATCCAGGTCGAATTCGGCCTGGACCGGAATGCAGATCGTCTCGCATATGCCGAGAAACACATGGCCCTTGAGGCGCGTCGGTGCGTCCGGTTTCTCGACATTGAAGGTGACGGGCAGCACCACGGAATGCTTGTATCCGGCCCATTGCGTCTGGCCGTCCTCGAAGCGCTGGGGCGCGGGAAAGGCGATCTTGCTTTGCGTCACATTGCTGCTTGCTGAGAGGTCGAGCTGCGGCGGTACGCCGGCGTCGCCCGGTTCCCGCCAATAGGTCTTCCATCCCTCCGCCAGGTCGATCTCGATCGCGCCGCGCAGCACCTTCGCCGGCTCCTGAGGGACGTCGAGAAGAAGCCGGACCTTGCCGCCGGGTGTTTCGACCCAGGAAGAGCTTTCGGCAAAGCCCGGGACGGGCGAGACGAGGGCGGCGGCAAAAGCCGCATGGATGAGAATTCGACTGTTCATGGGTCAAGAATTGCCGCGGAACCATGGCCTTATCAAGTCACGACCTCGGCATCCCCGCCGGCTTCTCGTTCAATTTCTCATCCCGGTGCAAAGAGAATGACTTCTTTCGCGGAAATCGCATTGCCATTTTGCGATCCGTTGTTACCCTTAGTGTCATGGATATTTTAAAGTCTGCACAACGAGACAAGGGTTTTTTGAACGGCCATTTCCTGGTCGCCATGCCCAGCATGAGCGACGACCGTTTCGCGCGGGCCGTCGTCTATGTCTGTGCGCATTCCAATGAAGGCGCCATGGGCTTCATCATCAACCAGCTGCAGCCGATGGAATTTCCCGATCTTTTGCTGCAGCTCGGCGTCATCGGCGAGGAGGAGGTGATCCGGCTGCCCAAGGCGACACGCCATTTCATGGTGCGCAATGGCGGGCCGGTCGACCGGACCCGTGGCTTCGTGCTGCATTCCGATGATTACATGGTGGATTCCACCATGCCGGTCGCCGAGGATGTCTGCCTCACTGCCACGATCGATATCCTGCGCGCCATCGCCGGCAATGGCGGGCCGTCGCAGGCGCTGATGACGCTCGGCTATTCCGGCTGGGGCGCCGGGCAGCTCGAGGCGGAGATCGCCGGCAATGGCTGGCTGACCTGCCCGGCCTCTCCGGAGCTGCTCTTCGACAGCGATATCTCCACCAAATATGAGCGGCTGCTCAGCCACATCGGCATCGACCCGTCACGGCTGGTCAACGATGTGGGGCATGCTTAGAACGTTTGGAGCGTTTCTTGTTTTTGAGAATTGCTCGACTTTCAAGCCGTTTCGCGCAACCGACGCGGCGGAGAGGCGGACACGCCCCACACGGCCGTCATCATCGGACTTGATCCGATGATTCATTCCGCAACGGCGATGCAGCACCCCCCATATTGGACGATGAATGGATTTCGGTGGTCCGGAATGGATACTCGGGTCAGGCCCCGAGTATGACGGAGTTGAGATGTTTTGATCCGATCGCCAACGTTGCCATCACCTTGATGTCTGTCCCCAGAGCATGGAATGTTGCTTCTAGAGCATTTTGCAGTCAGGTGGAATCACCTGACGTCCGCATAAATGCGGCAAAACAAACAGATAGAGCGGCAGCGCGAGCGAATGCGAGCGCATCCCGCTCTAAAGACTGAAACGCTTTAGTTGGACCTGCTCCAAACTGTATCACGCGGCAGCCGGTTCCACCTGATCCCTGAGCAGCTTGCTGGCCGCATCCGCCGACATCGGCTCGCCGAACATGAAGCTCTGCACATATTCGCAGCCGAGCTGGCGCAGATGCAGAGCGTCCGTCTCGTTCTCCACGCCTTCCGCCACCGCGGCGAGCCCCAGATCATGCGCCATGCTGACGATCGAGCGCAGCAGCGTCGCCTTCTGCGCCTGGTCGCCCCGCACGAAGGAACGGTCGATCTTGATCATGTCGAAGGGGAAGCGCGTGAGATAGGAGAGCGACGAATAGCCGGTGCCGAAATCATCGAGCGAAAGCCCGATGCCCATGCTCTTGATCCGCGCCAGCACATGCGCCGACTGCTCCGGGTTTTCCATGATGACGGATTCGGTCAGCTCCAGCTTGAGGCTGCCCGGCGCGATATGGGTGCGCGAGAGCACCGAGCGCACGTCGTTGATCAGGTCCTGGCGGATGAGCTGCGTGCTCGAAAGATTGACCGAGACGAAGATATCCATGTCGGGGAAAGCCTCGCGCCATGAGGAGACGTCCTGCGCCGCCTGCTGCATGGCGAAGAGGCCGAGCTGCACGATGAGTCCCGAGCCCTCGGCGATCGGGATGAACTCCGAAGGCGGTACAGCACCGCGCCGCGGATGTTCCCAGCGCAACAGCGCCTCGAAACCGGCGATGCTGCCGTCCTCCAGCCGCACGATCGGCTGGTAGACGAGGCCGATCTCCTGGCGCTCCAGCGCCCTGCGTAGATCGGACTCCATCTGCAATTTGTCGCTGCCGATGGCGCGGAAGGCCGGGCGGAACGGCTCAATACGGTCGCCGCCGAAGCGCTTGGCCTGATACATCGCCAGTTCCGCATCCTTGACCAGATCCTCGGCGTTCGCCGCGGCGCTCGTCCAGGTGATGAGGCCGATGGAGGCCGTCAGCACGATCTCGCGCTTGGCATAGGCGATCGGCGCGCGCACGGCCTGTTTCAGCGCCTCGGCGAAGGCGGCGATGCGCGCCGGATCGCTTTCGGAGGTAAGCAGCAGTCCGAACTGGTCCGAGGCCAGGCGTGACAGCGTGTCCTGCGGCTTCAGGAGCCGGTGCAGGCGGCGCGAGATGGTGAGCAGGATCGTATCGCCCGCCGACATGCCGAGGCTGTCGTTGACCTGTTTGAAACGGTCGATGTCGATGACGAAGACCGTCGGCCGGAGCTTGCTCTCGTTGCGCGCCATGTGGATGACGTTATTCAGCCGGTCGAGGAAGAGTTCCCGGTTCGGCAGCCCCGTGAGATTGTCATGCACCGCGTCGTGCAGCAGGCGCTCTTCCGCCTTTTTCTGCTCGGTGACGTTGATCAGCGTGCCGACGCAGCGCACGATCTCGCCATCGGAGCCGATGACGGGCCGCGCGCGCAGAGCATACCAGTGATAATGGCCGTCGCTGGCGCGTAAGCGGAATATCTGGGCGATGCGCCCGCGCCGGTTTTCAAGGATGGCATCGAGCGTCGAGCGGAACCGGTCGCGGTCGTCGCTGTGCATGACCGGCAGCCAGTTGCGGACCGCTCCCTGGAGCTGGCTCGCCGAGGAGCCGAGGAAGGTTTCGATATCGGGCGTCGTCACCACGCGATCGCGCGGCACGTCCCAATCCCAGACGATGTCGCCCGAGCCGATGACGGCGAGCGCCTGCCGCTCCATGTCGGAGAAGAGCCCGTGCTGCAATGCGCCGCCGGCAAAGGCGTGCTGCATGACGGTGAAGCCGATGAGAAGCACGATCAGCACCAGGCCGCCCGCCAGCGCCGGCTGCACGATGTCATTGTCGAGATGGCCGGAGATGGCCAGCCACGCGCCGACAAGCCACAGCAGGATCAATATCCAGGTGGGGATGAGCATGATCGCCCGGTCATACCCCTTGAATGTGAGGTAGCCGATGATCGCCACGCCGGCGAGGCCCGTCAGTCCGAAGGAGATGCGCGCGATCCCAGAGGCGATCGGCGGGTCGATGATGGCGACGCCCGCCAGCGCCAGAAGACCCAGCACCCAGGTCAGCGCGCCATAGCTGAAATGATCATGCCATCGGTTCAGATTGAGATAGGTGAAGAGGAAGATCACCAGTGTCGCGGCAAGCGATACCTCGGTTCCCGCCCGCCAGACCTGCTCATTGCCGGGTGTGATCGCCATCAGCTTGTTCCAGAAGCCGAAATCGACGCAGATATAGGCCAGCACCGCCCAGGCGAGGGCGGCGGTCGCCGGAAAGAGCGACGTGCCCTTGACGACGAAAAGAATGGTCAGGAACAGGGCCAGCAGGCCTGATATGCCCAGCAGGATGCCGCGATAAAGCGTATAGGAGTTGACGGCATCCTTATAGGCCTCCGGCTCCCAGAGATAGACCTGCGGCAGGTTGGGGGAGGCGAGCTCGGCGACCAGCGTCACCACCGAACCGGGATTGAGCGTGATGCGGAAGACATCGGCATCGGGGCTCGCCTGCCGGTCGAGCGCGAAACCCTCGCTCGGCGTGATCGAATTGATGCGGGTCGAGCCGAGATCCGGCCAGATGAAGCCAGAACCGACGAGGCGGAAATGCGGTGCCACAATCAGCCGGTCGATCTGCTCGTCGGTCGGGTTGGCGATGGCGAAGGCCGCCCAGTCGCCCTTGCTCCGCTGGTCGTTGGCCTGCACCTCGATGCGCCGCACGATGCCGTCGGGGCCGGGCGCTGTCGAGACCTGGAAGCTCTCACCCTGATTGCGGAAGATCTCCACTGCGCGGGAGAGATCGAGCGCGGTATCCTCCTTCGATATCTTGACCGGCTCGAACGCGGACGCCGAAGCGGCGCCGGACAGCACGAACAGGAAAATGCAGAGAAGCATCTTCAGCGGGCTGTGAAAATATCGTGACACTATCGGGTGACCCTGTTGTTGATCATGCGTCTGTCGCCTTCGATGAGCGAGTACAGGAAGTGATCCTGCCACATGCCGTTGATTTTGAGATAGGAACGCAAAAGTCCTTCTCTCTGAAATCCGACTTTTTCGAGAAGCCGTATGGATCGTGCATTACTGGGAATACAGGCAGCCTCGAGCCTGTGCAACCGCAGCTGATCGAATGCGAAGGGGATAACCAGCCCGATCGCCTCGGTCATGTAGCCCTGGCCGGCAAAGGGCGCGCCGCTCCAATAGCCGATCTGGCCCGATTGCGCGACGCCGCGCCGGATATTGCCCAGCGTGATGCCGCCGACGAGCCGGTTATCGGAATTGCGGAAGATGAAGAAGGGATAGCCGGTGCCCGATTGGGCTTCTTCCTGGTAGCGCCTGATCCTCAGGCGAAAGGAGCTGCGTTCCAGATCGTCCGCGTTCCACGATGGCTCCCAGGGCGTCAGGAATTCCCGGCTTTCGGCCCGCAGGCTCGCCCATGCCTTGTAATCGCCATTCACCGGCTCGCGCAGATAGATGCGTACGCCGCGTAGCGGAGGCTGGCTGCTCCTGGTGAAGGGCAGGGCGATCATGGCCTTGCCCGATGGTCAGACGGCAATCTTGCGCGGCTGCGACCGGGTGGAAAGAGCATCGCGCACGCCGTCGAAATGCATCAGTTTTCCGACCGGTCCCACCGCCGCGACCGTCGGCTTGGAATCGAGGAACAGACGGCCCGCGAGATCGGTGAGCCGCTCCGCCGTGATCAGCGAAAGCCGCTCCAGCAATTCGTCATTTGTGACCGGCCGGCCATAGAGGAGGATCTGCCGGGCCATCTGCCCGGCGCGGCTCGCCACGCTCTCCTGCGACATCAGGAGGCTCGCGCGGTACTGCGCCCGGGCGCGGTTGACCTCTTCCTCGCTGATATTGCGTGCCGCCTCGTGCATTTCGTTGAGGATGACGGGTACGAGCTCGCTCAGATCGTCGCGGCCCGTCGCGGCATGGATGCCGAAAAGGCCGGTATCGGAAAAGCCCCAGTGAAAGGCATAGACGGAATAGCAGAGGCCGCGCTTTTCCCGCACTTCCTGGAAAAGCCGCGAGGACATGCCGCCGCCCAGCACCATCGCCAGGATTTGCGAGGCATAGAAATCGCGCACGTGATAGGCGCGTCCCTCGAAGCCGATCAACACCTGCGCATCCATGAGATCGCGGTGCTCGCGGAAATCGCCGCCCACATAGTGCGCGAGTTCCGGCGTCCTGCCGGTCGAGTGCGCCCGGAAGCCACCGAGCCGCGTTTCCACCTCACGGACGAAATCGTCATGGTTGATGGCGCCGGCCGCCGTCACCACCATGCGGTCGGCGCTGTACTGCTCGTCCATATAGGCGCGCAGATTGGCGGAGGAAAACGATTCGACCGTCTCCGGCTCGCCGAGAATGGCGCGCCCGACCGGCTGATGGCGGAAGGCCGTCTCCGTGAAACGGTCGAAGACGATGTCGTCGGGCGTATCGTGCGCCGCGCCGATCTCCTGCATGATGACATGCTTCTCGCGCTCCAGCTCGTCGGGATCGAATTTCGACGCGGTCAGGATATCCGAGAGGATATCGATGGCGAGCGGCACGTCGTTGCGCAGCACGCGGGCGTAATAGGATGTGGTTTCCACGCTGGTGGCGGCGTTGATTTCGCCGCCGACATTCTCGATATCCGCCGCGATCTGCCACGCCGAGCGGTTTTCCGTGCCTTTGAAGGCCATGTGTTCGAGGAGGTGGGCAATGCCGTGCTGGTCGTTCGCTTCGTTGCGAGAGCCGGCCTTGACCCAGATACCCAAGGCGACGCTCTCCACATTCGGCATGGCCTCGGTCGCGATCGTCAGCCCGTTTGGGAGACGGCTTACTTCAACACCCATTACTGAACTACTCCCTCCCGCACGGCTCTTGAATTGCGGCTGATATGATCTTCCACGATTTTTAGATCGTTGGGAAGCACTGTGTAGTTTTCTTTTCTGTCCATGAGATCCGACAGCCATGCGGGCAATGCAGGGTTTATGCCGCTGGCTTCGGCGACGGCCTCGGGAAACTTGGCCGGATGAGCGGTCGCAAGCACCACCATGGGGGCTGCACCGGCATGATCGCGCGCCACCTTGACGCCGATGGCCGAGTGCGGGTCGAGGAGATAGCCGTCGGCATCGAGCACGGAGCGGATGGTCTCCGCCGTCTCCGCCATGGTGGAGCGCCCGGCGCCGAACTCGGCGCGGATCTTTTCGAGCGGTGCTTCGGCGATGACGAAGCGGCCCGATTGCTTGAGCCCGTCCATCAGCCGGCGCACATCAGCCGCATCGCGCCCGTGCGCCTCGTAGAGCAGCCGCTCGAAATTGGAGGAAACCTGGATATCCATCGATGGCGAGGTGGTCTGGATCACCCCGCGCGTCTCATAGGCGCCCGATTGCAGGGTGCGGTAGAGAATGTCGTTGTCGTTGGTCGCCGCGATCAGCCTTTCGATCGGCAATCCCATGCGCTTGGCGACGTAGCCGGCGAAAATGTCGCCGAAATTGCCGGTCGGTACGGTGAAGGAAACAGGGCGGTCCGGTGCGCCGAGCGACAGTGCGGCGGTGAAATAATAGACCACCTGCGGCATGATCCGCGCCCAGTTGATCGAATTGACGCCTGAGAGCGAAAGCGCATCGCGGAACTTCAGATCGTTGAACATGCCTTTGACGAGCGCCTGACAATCGTCAAAATTTCCCTCCACGGAGAGCGCATGCACATTGGCGGCCGCCGAAGAGGTCATCTGCCGCTGCTGGACAGGGGAAACGCGCCCGTGGGGAAACAGGATGAAGATATCGGTCCGGTCGCGGTTGGCGAAGGCCTCGATGGCAGCACCTCCCGTATCGCCCGATGTGGCGCCGACGATGGTCGCCCGTTCGCCGCGCTCCGCCAAGACATAATCCATCAGCCGCGCCAGCAACTGCATCGCCACGTCCTTGAAGGCGAGCGTCGGGCCGTGGAAGAGCTCAAGCACGAATTCGTTGGCCCCCGTCTGCACCAGCGGGCAGACGGCCGCGTGCCGGAACGTTGCATAGGCCTCGCGGATCATCCGCTCGAAATCGTCTTGAGGAATTTCGCCGCCGGTAAAGGGCGTCAGCACGCGGATGGCGATATCGGCATAGGGTTTGCCGCGAAGCGCGCGGATCTCGTCGGGCGAGAAGGTCGGGAATTCCTGCGGCAGGTAGAGGCCACCGTCACGGGCCAGCCCCGCCAGAAGTGCATCGGAAAATCCCAGAACCGGCGCTTCGCCGCGGGTACTCACATATTTCATGTCATCCAGGCCCTTTATGGCAGATCCCGTTGCAGATCGGTTTTCGGCGCAGCTTTCAGGGATGGGGTTGCCCTGTCCGTCAAAAAACGGGAAAACGTCGTCGCGCGGTCCCCATATAGCGTCTTCATGGGGCGTTGGTATAGAACAGGTTCATCAGTGCAGGGAAGTCCGGTTCATGGATAAAGCATCATACAATCGTTCCGCATTTCATCAAGTTTTTGCGATGGCGCTGGCCCTGGTCGCCGCCGGCTGCACGACCAAGGATGGCGGATCGGGAACCGCCCTTGGCGGTGCGCAGTCCTTGCCTTCCACCTCCGGTGAGCAGAAGATTTCCGAATCCGAGCTTCGCGCCTATTGCCCCAATATCACGCTGCGCGAGGGAACCGCTTTCTTCAATACCTATGAAAAAGGCGGCGAGAAGGACAATGCCCGCATCATCTACCAGGCAGCCATTACCGATGTGACGCGCGCCTGCCAATATGGGCCGGGCACCATCACGATGGATGTCGCCGCCGCCGGCAAGATCGTCCCCGGGCCGAAGTTCAAGGCGGGCACGATCACCATGCCGATCCGTGTCGTCGTCACGCAGGGCGATTCCGTGCTCTATTCCAAGCTGCACAAATATCAGGTCAGCGTTACCGATCCCTCCAGTGCAACCCAGTTCGTCTTCAATGACAAGGGTATCAGCTTCCCGACCCCGGCCGAGAAGAGCATCCAGGTCTTCGTGGGCTATGACGAGGGGCCCTATAATACCAAGTAGAAGCAGGGGGATCGCCTTCCTTTCCTGAAGCAGGAGCATGACGGCGGAAGCATTTCTTTTCCCGCCGTCATGTCGATTTTCCATAACACTGTGATTTTTTCCCGGCAGAGTGCCGGTATTTTCAATATATTACGAAGATTTAATGATAATGCGCTTTCATTCCGCGCGAGCGGACAAGTTGGCAAAGCTGTCTTTGCCCGATCTACAGGAAATCCCGTGACCGATCGCCTGCGCCCCGTCTTCCGGACCATGCCCATCGTCCTGGTGGTGGCGGTGCTGACGTTGATCGGCGGCTGGTTCGGCCAGATGCTGGGCACCCGCATGCGGATATCCTCCGACCGCGCGGAGATGACCACCTATTCCCAGCAGTTGCTGGCCCATGCCGTCGGTGTCATCGGCGAGGCGAACGGCGCGATCGATTCAGCCAATGTCTCGCCTTATCGCTTCTGCTCGCATCCCGAAATCGAGCTGATGCGCAACACGCTGTTCGAGGCCCGCAATCTCAAGGATATCGGGCGCATCAGGGACGGGCATCTGGTTTGCTCCACCATATTGGGCATTGCCCCCAACCCGCTGCCCATGCCCATCCCGCAGGTCGTTCTGCCCGATGGCACGCTCGTCTATCCCGATACGCCGCTGGCGGTTTCGGATTCCAGGGCCACCGTCATCGGGCGCGGAAGCGCCAATGTCGTCATCGATCCGCAGGCCTTCGACACGCTGGACCATCCGCCCTTTCACTACGCCATCTATTTCGGCGACGTGGTGAGGGACCGTCTCGTCAGGATTTTCGGCGACAAGGATGCCGCTCCCTTTTCCACCGCTACCGAGACTTGGCGCCTGGCGGACGGAATGCTTCGCCGCGACGGCTGCGACAGGGCATCCGGCCTGTGTGTCGCCGTCTGGGCGAGCCTTCACGATCTCGATGCCTCCAGCAACGGCATCGTCAGGGTGGTGACCCTGCTCGGCGCGGCGCTGGGCGCTTTGGTCGCGCTGATCGGGATCGATTTCCGCCGCCGCGACCAATCGCTGATGGCGCGGCTTTCCAGGGCGCTCGCCCGGGAGGAGGTGATGGTGCTCTACCAGCCCGTGGTCGATGTGTCCGATGGCCGGATCGTCGGCGCCGAGGCGCTGGTCCGCTGGCAGTCTAATGGCGATTTCGTGCCGCCCGATATCTTCACCGCCATCGCCGAGCAGAAGGGCATGGCCGGCCGCATCACCCGCTATGTGCTCGATCACGTGATCGACGAGATGGGCGGGACGCTGCGCCAGCATGAGAACTTCCGCATCAATATCAACATCGTCGCCTCGGACCTGAAGGATCCCAAATTCTTCGCTGCGCTCGACGAAGGCCTGCGCCATGCGGGGCTGAAGCCGCGCCAGATCGGCATCGAGCTGACCGAGCGTTCCACCGCCGATTCCACTGCCGCCATCGAGGGCATCGCCAAGCTGCGCTCGCGCGGCCATGTCGTCTATATCGATGATTTCGGCACCGGCTATTCCAGCCTTTCCTATCTTGGCGAATTGAATGTCGATGTCCTGAAGATGGACCGCGCCTTCACCCGCACCGTCGGCACGGACGCGGTGACGGTATCGATCGTGCCGCAGATCATCGACATGGCGATCAAGCACAATCTTGCCATTGTCGTGGAAGGCGTCGAGACCGAGGCGCAGGCGGATTATTTCCGCAATCTTCCCGTACCGGTCATGGGGCAGGGATGGTATTATGGGAAACCCGTTTCCGCCGGCGAGTTGAAGAAGCTTCTGGCGCGGCAGGGCGGGATAGCCGCACCGGCCAAGAGCCGCGGCCGGAACCGTCTGTCTCTACACAAGACCGGCACCGGCTAAGCCGCTCGGAATTAGATAAAATTCGATTCAAAAGCCGGCATGCGCTTGAGTGGAATATCAACCGGCCCGCGCTAGTGTCCCCGGCATGAAACCACGATATGAACGCATTCTTGAACCGACCGACACCTGGGCCATCTTCGATGTGGTCACGGGCATTCCGGTCATCATGGGCACCAAGCTGATGATCGGCCTCACGCTGGAGGAGGCCGAGGAGGCCTTGGCCGTCCTCAATGCACCGCCGAAGGGCAAGAAAAGATCGGCCGCTTGAGAAAAGGGACCAGGGGAACAGGAGAGTAAGGGAATATGTCCGCACGAAACATATTTCCGTACTGCCCCATTCCCCTATTCACTTACTCCCTCACCTAGATCGCCTCCGACCAGACCGACATCGCCTCGATGACGGCGGGCAGGTCCTGGTGCCGGCTGATGACGGTCTCGGCACCCGCTTCCGTCAGTTTGTCGGCATGGCCTGGATAGGTGTGGGCGCCGCCGGTAAAACCGATGACGCGCATGCCGGCCGCGCGGGCACCATGGATGCCGTGGACCGAATCCTCCAGCACGATGACGTTCTTCGGATCGGCGCCGAATTTTTCCGCCGCATAGAGGAAGACGTCGGGCGCCGGCTTGCCCTTTTTGGTGCCGACCTCGCCGGCGGAGAAGATGTCGGGCTCGAAGAGATCGTAGAGCCCGGTGCGCTTGAGCATCAGTTCCAGCCGCTTGCCCGATGAGTTCGAGCAGATGCATTTGGGATAGCGCAGCGCCGAGACCACCTTGCCGATGCCCTCGACCGCCTCGACCTCCTGCGCCAGCCTCTCATCGAGGATCCGGTCCGATTTGTCGATCAGCGAGGCGGAAAGCGGGATTCCGGCCTCGCGTTCCACCATCATCAGGATGTTCGGCCAGGTGAGGCCGGAGAACCGCTCGGCGATCTCGTCCGGCTCGATCGCGTAGCCCGCCTCGGTCAGGAGTTCGGATTCGACGCGTGCGGCAATGATTTCCGAATCGACCAGAACGCCGTCGCAGTCGAAGATAATGAGTTCTGGTGCGGGCATGCGCTGCAATCCTGTCGAAGGCAAAGGGGGGGGGTGGAAATGATTGCCCCCGGCTTTGGGCCGGGGGATTACGGGCCTTGAGCTACACCTTTATGGCGCGAGCGTCAAAGTTTTATGGCTGCGAGCGACAATCGGTCCAGCCGCTTAACGGCATATTTACCCTGTCCGGTAACCATAAGCATCAATTCAGTAAAGCGTTCTCAAGGTGCCGAGTATCTCATGTCTGTTGTTCGTAAAGTGAATGAGCTGCCCCAGGCGGCCCCGCAGTCCTCCTGGCTTGATACCATCCTCAAAGGCGATTGCGTCGCGGCTCTGGAAAGGCTTCCCGATCACTCCGTCGACGTGATCTTCGCCGATCCGCCCTACAATCTCCAGCTCGACGGCGACCTGCATCGCCCGGACCAGTCGAAGGTGGATGCCGTCGACGACCACTGGGACCAGTTCGAGAGCTTCCAGGCCTATGACGCCTTCACCCGCGCCTGGCTGCTCGCCTGCCGCCGCGTGTTGAAGCCGAACGGCACCATCTGGGTCATCGGCTCCTATCACAATATCTTCCGCGTCGGCACCTCGCTGCAGGATCTCGGCTTCTGGGTGCTGAACGACATCGTCTGGCGCAAGACCAACCCGATGCCGAATTTCCGCGGCCGCCGCTTCCAGAACGCCCATGAGACGATGATCTGGGCCTCGCGCGACCAGAAGGCCAAGGGCTACACCTTCAATTACGAGGCGATGAAGGCGGCCAATGACGATCTGCAGATGCGCTCCGACTGGCTTTTCCCGATCTGCACCGGTCATGAAAGGCTGAAGGATGAGAACGGCGACAAGGTCCATCCGACCCAGAAGCCGGAAGCCTTGCTCGCCCGCGTGCTGATGGCCTCCACCAAGCCGGGCGACGTGGTGCTCGATCCCTTCTTCGGTTCCGGCACGACCGGCGCCGTCGCCAAGCGTCTCGGCCGTCATTTCGTCGGTGTCGAGCGTGAGCAGGCCTATATCGATGCCGCCACGGCCCGTATCGCCGCTGTCGAGCCGCTCGGCAAGGCCGAGCTCACCGTCATGACGGGAAAACGCGCCGAGCCGCGCGTCGCCTTCGTCAGCGTCATCGAATCCGGTCTCCTGCGTCCCGGCACCGTGCTCTCCGACGCCCGCCGCCGCCATGCAGCGATCGTCCGTGCCGACGGCACGCTGGCCGCCAATGGTGATGCCGGGTCGATCCATCGCATGGGTGCCCGCGTGCAGGGCCTCGACGCCTGCAACGGCTGGACCTTTTGGCATTATGAGGAAGCAGGCGCCCTCAAGCCGATCGATGAACTGCGCCGCCAGATCCGCCAGCAGATGCTGCCGGCGGGGGCATAATATCAACAAGATTCAGAGCAATGCTCTGAGACCAATCGGACGACCTCCAGTTATAGTCTGATCCCGAAGCGCCTGGGGCCCCTCCTCAGGCGCTTCGGTGCTTTTGGGGCAATCAGATATCGATCCCGGCCTGCCGCAGGTCCGCTTTCAACTGCTCGGGGCCGATGAACTGCACCGCCTGCCAGCCGGCGATCTTGGCGCCTTCGACATTGGCGGCCGTATCGTCGATGAACAAGGTTGCCGACGGTTCGAGATCGAACGCCTTGACGTGATGGTCGTAGATCGCCCTGTCGGGCTTCAGCAGGCCGATATCGCCTGAAACCGTCACGCCGCGGCTTATGGTGAGGAAGGGATAGCGCACCTGCGCCTCCCGCAAGGTGTCGGAGGCGAAATTGGTCAGCATCGTCACGTCATGGCCGCTGGCGACGAGCTGCTCGAGGATTGCGACGCTGTCCTCATAGGCATGCGAAACCATCTTGTGCCAGCCCTTGCGGAAGGCGCGGATGTGGTCGGCGCGCTCGGGATAGGCCTCGATCAGCACGGCTTCCGCCTCGGCCCATGTCCGGCCGCGGTCCTGTTCGATATTCCATTCATGCGTGCAGACATTCTCGAAGAACCAGCGCCGCTCGGCTTCGTCGGGGATGATATCGTGATAGGCCAGATGCGGATCGTAATGGATCAGCACCTTGCCGATGTCGAAGACGATGTGTTTGACGGGCTGGTTCATGCGATATGTCTCTTCCGGCTGAACGCGTTGGGTATCGCCGCCGCTATCGCTTTTTTCATGACCGTGGGCAAGGCCTCATCGGGCAATTCATCCGGAGAGGCCCACCAGCCGCCATGCGCGGCATCCTCCGCGACATTGTCTGCCCGATAGACGGAAAGCCGCAATTCGAAATGGGTGAAGACATGGCCGACGCTGCCGCAGGCGCTCCACCGCGCGGGGAAGGGGGCGCCGCCGGCCGATGTCTCGCCGTCGCGCCGCGCCGTCCAGTCCGTGCAGGGCACCTCGGCCATGCCGCCGAGCAGGCCGGAGGCAGGGCGCTTGCGCAGGAAGACCGCGCCGTTCGGCGATATGGCGACGAAGGCCGCCCCCTGCCGCACCGGCCGTTCCTTCTTCGGCGCCTTGACGGGATAGAGCTCGGGATCGCCGTCATGCAGCACCCTGCAATCCTCATTGACCGGGCAGAGCACACAGGCCGGCCGCCGCGGCGTGCAGATCATGGCGCCCAGATCCATCATGGCCTGCGCGAAATCGCCGGGCCGGTTCGCCGGCGTGATCGCCTGGACTTCGGCGCGGATCTCCGGCTTTGCCGCGGGCAGGGGCGTGGATATGGCGAAGAGCCGCGTTATGACGCGCTCGACATTGCCGTCGACCACCGCCACCGGCCGATCGAAGGCGATCGCCGCGATCGCCGCCGCGGTATAATCGCCGATGCCGGGCAGCGCCTTCAGCCCTTCGATGGTGGACGGAAATTGGCCATTCAGCTCGTTCGCGACGATTTCGGCGCACTTCTTCAGGTTGCGGGCCCGCGAATAATAGCCAAGGCCGGCCCAGGCGCGCATCACATCGTCATCCGAGGCCGCCGCCAGCGCGGAAACCGTTGGCCAGCGGGCGACGAATGCCTGGAAATAGGGCTTCACCGCCTCCACCGTGGTCTGCTGCAGCATGATCTCCGACAGCCAGACGCGGTAGGGATCCGCCAGGATGCCGCCTGCACGCTCCGATGGTGTCACCCGCCACGGAAAATGGCGATGGTGCTCATCATACCATTGGAGTAGCTGCTCGGCCTTGCGGTTCATTGAAGTCCTTTTTCAGGGATGAGATAAGTGAGACAGGAAGGCAGGAATGTCACAATCACACAATAATTCCAATCGGTACCGCTATGTGTGCAGAATCGTTTGGACCGATCCGTCTCGTCCTGTTGACTTTCGCATGCATGCGCTTCACCGGTTGAGCGATTGCGAACCTGCGTAAAGGCGATTCATTTGTCCATACCCGTCTATGTCATCAATCTTGACCGTTCCAGGGAACGGCTGAAGGCGGTGAAGGGCAGCGCAAAGCGGTTCGGCATAGCGCTGCGCCGGGTTGCGGCCGTGGATGGGCGTGCCTTGCCGCCTTCCGCCCTCGGGGATCTCGATGAAGCCTCATTCCGGCGGCTTCACGGCAAGACCGTGATGCCCGCCGAGATCGGTTGTTATTTCAGCCATCTCAAGGTGCTGGACGAGATCGCCGGCGGCAATGAACCCTGCGCCGTCATCGTCGAGGACGATATCGAGTTCACCGCCGATTTCCTGCCTTTCAACGAGGCCCTGGCGCATATCGCCGGTTGGGACGTCGTCAAGCTCGTCAATCATCGCACGTCGCTTTTTCGCCGTTTTCGAGAGGTTATTCCGGGTTATTCGATCGGGCGCTGCGGCCATGGCCCGCTGGGAAGCTCCGCCGCCTATGCGGTGACCCGCAAGGGCGCGGAAAAGCTTCTGGAAGCGCTGAAGCCGATGCGCCTTCCCTATGATGTGGCGCTGGAGCGCGGATGGAGTGGGAATTATGCGATCTTTACCGCCGACAGGCCGCTGGTGACCTTCTCCAGGGAGGCGCAATCCACGATCGCCGGCAGGGCCGCCTATGCCAGGACGAAACTGCCCGCCTGGAAACGGATCGGCACATTGATTTTCAGAACGAGTGATTATCTGCGCCGCTTGGCATTTGCATGGGCGCCCGTACGCCTGACGGACGAAAGAACATGAGTTTCATTCAGAAATCCTTTCTGGTGCGCCGTCGCATCGATCCCTGGATCCTCGGCGCCGGCTCCGCGATGATGCCCGTCCGCATCGGCTTCGGCCCCATCGTCCTGTTTCTCTTCGCCTGTATCGGGATATATCTCGCCTGCGGCCGGCAAAGGACCGCCCGTCTTTTCGCCCGCAATTTCTACATCTGCGCCGTTCTTTACGGCATCTGGTCGCTGGGGCTGATCCTTTTCCGCGGCGAGCCGATCATGGATAACCGCCAGGTCGGCTATACCCTGCTTTTCACCGTTCTGGCCTTCGCCGGTCCCGGCATGGTTCTGGTGCGTGATCCCCTGCGCGCCTTCGTGCTTGGCGCGCGCGTCGGCATCATCCTCGCCTTCCTTGCCGCCCTCGGCATGGCCGTCATCTATGGCGGGCGCATCGGGGTGGGCGGCAATGCGGCCGTCTTCGCCTTCGTCGCCGCTCTCGCCGCCATCGGCGGCACGATCCCGCTCGCCAATGCGCCGCGATACCTGCCGAACGGCCCCTATTATCTCATCCTTGGCACGGCTGCCGTGCTCACCTCCGAAACCCGCGCCGTGCTGGTGGTGCTGCCGATCTTTGCGATGATCGAGATCCTTGTCGCCATCCGCAAATTTTCTGCCAGGGCGCGGGTGATATCCTATGCCATATTGTCGCTTGCAGCGCTCGCCATGGTCTCGTTCGGCCCTGTGGACGAGATCATTTCCAAGCGCTTTGCGGGTATCGTCGAATATTACGATACCGGCGACGAGAGCAAATGGGAGGACAAGATCTCGGCCGACATCCGCTTTGCGCTCTGGGACGGTGCAAGGCAGGTCATCAGCGAACATCCCATCATCGGCGTCGGACCCTATGAGAAGATGGACGCGGTTCGCGCCAAGGCCGGCAAGGCCGCAGAGATGCTCGGCGGCTTCCGCCACGTCCACAACACGGTGCTTGACGAACTGCTCAATGACGGTGTGATCGGCCTCATCCTTCTCTCCCTCTGCGGCTATTTCGGCCTGGCGCATCTCTTCCGCCATTCCTCCAGCCCGGGCATGACGCGCAGCCTTCTCTATTTCATCGCCGTCTGCACGAGCTACGGCATGCTGCACAATCCGCTGCTGCATGAGGTAACGATATCGGGGATTTTCTTCTATTTCGGCGCACTCAACGCGGCCGCATCGCGCTTCATCATGGCCGGCCGCCGCAGCCTCGCCGGAACATGTAACAGGGAGTTGGCATGAAAGCGATCGTAACGGGGGCGGCCGGCTTCATCGGCTTCCACACCGCGCGGCAATTGCTGCGCGAAGGCTGGCAGGTGGTGGGTATCGATGATCTCAATGCCTATTATCCGGTGACGCTGAAGGAGACGCGCCTGTCGGTGCTCGAGGGGCAGGAGGGCTTTCGCTTCGCCCGCGCCGACATATCCGATCCCGCCGCCCTGAAAGCCGCCATCGGCGCGGATGAGGACGCCGATATCATCGTCCATCTCGCCGCCCAGGCGGGCGTGCGCTACTCCATCGAAAATCCATCCGCCTACGTCGCGGCCAATGTCCAGGGGCAGGTGACGGTGTTCGAGCAGGCGCTCGTGATGCCGAAGCGCCCGCCGGTCGTCTATGCCTCTTCCTCTTCGGTCTATGGCGCAAATGAAAAGATGCCGTTCAGCGAGAGCGATGCGGTCGACCGCCCGGTTTCGGTCTATGCCGCCACCAAGCGGGCGGGCGAGCTGCTCGCCCATTCCTACGGCCAGGTGCACGGCCTGCCGTCCACGGGCCTGCGGTTCTTCACCGTCTATGGTCCTTATGGCCGGCCCGACATGGCGCCCTGGCTCTTCACCAGCGCCATCCTCAAGGGCGAGCCGATCCGCGTCTTCAACAATGGCCAGATGGCGCGCGACTTCACCTATATCGACGATATCGTCAACGGCGTGCTGGGTGCGGTCAAGCGCATCCTAGACCGGCCCTCGGATGTGGCGCCGGTCTATAATCTCGGCAACAGCAGCCCTGTGGCGCTTGAAAGTTTCATCGCCGAGATCGAGAAGGCGACGGGCCGCGAGGCGATCAAGAAGCTGGAGCCGATGCCGCCCGCGGACGTGCCGCGCACCTATGCCGATATCGCGCTTGCCGCCCGCGATCTGGGTTTCTCGCCGGTAACCCCGCTTTCAAAGGGAATTCCTTTGTTCGTCGAGTGGTTCCGCGGCTATAATCGAGCATGATCCCGAAAAGTTGCCGACTTTTCGGATAAGATCATGCGGCAGATAACGGAGAACCATGAGCGACAGGCAGGAATATCGCGGCTTTCGCCCGTTGGCCGATACCGCATCGGCCGTTCTCGATCCGGTGCTGAAGAAGCGCGCCGGCATCAACCTGGCGCTCCTGCAATCCTGGGAAGATATCATCGGTCCTGCTTTGGGCGCTCAATCGCGTCCGCTGAAGATCCTCTGGCCCCGCCGCGCCCATGAGGATGATCCTTTCCAGCCCGCGACCCTGGTGATCGCCTGCGAAGGCTTCGCCGCGATCCGCATCCAGCACGAGACGGGCGAAATCATCAGCCGCGTCAACGCCTTCCTTGGCTTTGCCGCAATCGGGCGCATCAAGATCGAGCAGAAGCCGGTGCCGCGCGCCGCGCCGCTGCGCCGCATGCGCCAGGCGGTGGTCGATGCCGCCTCGGAGAAGCGCATCGAGGCGGTGACGGCCGAAATCGAGGATGATGATCTGCGCGCTGCTCTGGCCCGGCTGGGCCGCAGCGTGATCGCGGAAAAGGCCAAGCGCCGCTCCTGATCGTCCCATCTTCACGAAAAAGTCAAAGACTTCGCACTTATCCTGCCCTAAAGAATTGGTCTTAGGGCTTGCCGTTGCGCGTGTGCTATGACGCGGTACGGTAGTGAAAACGGATAAACACAACGGGTGATTCGCATGGCTGCACTTTTGAGCCGAAGAAATGTTCTTTCCATCGCGGCCATGTCCGCCGCGGGCGCAGCACTTGCCGCCTGCAGCGATTCCTCGGATCAGGTCGTCGCTCAGGCCGAGACGACGGGCGCCACCTCCGATGCGCCGGCCGCCGAGGGCACGGTCGACACGGCAAAGCTTTATGAGCCGGGCAAGCTGAAGGACATGGTGATGGGCAAGGCCGATGCGCCTGTTACCATCGTCGAATATGCCTCGATGACCTGCCCGCACTGCGCCCACTTCGCAGAAACGACGCTGCCGACCATCAAGGAGAAATATATCGATACGGGCAAGGCGCGGCTGATCTTCCGCGAGTTCCCGTTCGATCCGCGTGCGGCGGCGGCTTTCATGCTGGCGCGCTGCGCGCCGGAGGACCGCTATTTCCCCTTGCTCGACGTGCTCTTCAAGCAGCAGCAGCAATGGGCGGCGGCCGCCGATGCGGAAGCGCCCCTGCTGCAGATCGCCAAGCTTGCCGGTTTTACACAGGAGTCCTTCAAGGCTTGCTTGACGAACCAGCAACTTCTCGATGATGTGAACGCATCGCGGGAACGTGGGGAGAACGAATTCGGCGTGACCGCAACACCGACGTTTTTTATAAACGGGAAAAAATACGCTGGAGCACTGTCGGTTGATCAGATGTCGGCAATCATCGACGGCCTTCTTTGACCTGCAGGGAGCGCGGCCTGCCCAAGGAGCGGTGCCAGGCGCCCCCCTCTGGGCTGCCGCCCATCATCTCCCCCTCCGCTCATCGTCATCCTCGGGCTTGACCCGAGGATCCACGGCCAGGGAGCACGGAGGTTTTCGGCGCGACTGCGCATTCCAGAATGCGCAAACATCATTTATTCCTCTATCAATATATCGGTCGGCGATTAACGGACCTGTCCCAGACGATAATATCGTTTCCGCCTCCTTGCCGCGGATCCTCGGGTCAAGCCCGAGGATGACGATGAGAGAGAAGGGGAGATGCCTGGCAGGGCAGAGGGGGGTGTTCGCGCGGCGGCGATTCCAATTAGCCTTGGAAGAGGAGCGCCACTAGATGCGCTTCTCCAAGCTTCGCCTGGTCGGGTTCAAATCCTTCGTCGAGCCGATGGAATTCGTCATCGAGAGCGGGCTGACCGGCATTGTCGGGCCGAACGGCTGCGGCAAGTCCAATCTGGTCGAGGCGTTGCGCTGGGTGATGGGCGAAAGCTCTTACAAGAACATGCGCGCGTCGGGCATGGACGACGTGATCTTTTCCGGCTCCAATACAAGGCCGGCGCGCAACACCGCCGAAGTCACGCTTTTTCTCGACAATCAGGACCGTTCGGCGCCCGCTACCTATAATGACGCGGACGAACTGCAGGTCTCCCGCCGCATCGAGCGCGAGGCGGGCTCGGTCTACCGCATCAATGGCAAGGAGGCCCGCGCCAAGGATGTGCAACTCCTCTTCGCCGACCAGTCGACCGGCGCGCGCTCGCCTTCGATGGTGGGGCAGGGCCGCATCGGCGAATTGATCCAGGCCAAGCCCCAGGCGCGCCGCGCACTTCTGGAAGAGGCGGCCGGCATTTCCGGCCTGCATACCCGCCGCCACGAGGCGGAGCTTCGCCTGCGCGCCGCCGAGAGCAATCTGGAACGGCTGGAGGATGTCGTCGGCGAGCTCGAGACCCAGATCGAGAGCTTGAAGCGCCAGGCGCGCCAGGCCAACCGGTTCAAGGCGCTCTCCGCCGATATCCGTTCGTCCGAAGCCATTCTCCTGCATCTGAAATGGACGCTCGCCAAGGCGCAGGAGGCGGAGGCGCAGAGCGCGCTTTCGGCGGCGACCGTGCTCGTTGCCGAAAAGGCGCAGGCGCAGATGGCCGCCGCCAGGGAGCAGGCGCTCTCCGCCCACCGCCTGCCGGAACTGCGCGATGCCGAGGCCAAGGCGGCCGCCGCGCTGCAGCGCCTGACGATCGCCCGCACGCAGCTCGACGAGGAGGCCGAGCGCATCCGCGCCCGCCGCTCCGAACTCCTCAAGCGGCTGGAGCAGCTGGCCGCCGATATCGTGCGCGAAGAGCAGATGGTGCGCGAGAACGCCGATATTCTGGCGCGTCTCGACGAGGAAGAACGAACGCTCAATGCCGATAATGACGCCGCGGGCGACCGTGATATCGAGGCGCGGGCCGCCTTCGAGGCCGCCGATACCAAGCTTAGGGAGAGCGAGGCGGCACTTGCCCGCGTGACGGCGGAGCGCGCGGAAGCCACCGCCGAGCGCGCGCAGATCGAACGTTCATTACGCGACGCGGCCGAGCGGCGTGACCGGCTGGCGAACCAGATGCAGGATGTCGAGCGCGAAATCGCCGCCATTGCCGTGCAGATCTCCGGTCTTGCCGATCCGGCGGAAAAGCGCCTTGGCGTGGAGGCGGCGGAGGCGGCGGTTGCTGCCGCCGAAGAGGCGGCCCTTGCCGCGGAAGAATATGTCGAACAGGCCCGCGCCAGTGAAGCCGCTTTGCGCCAGCCGCTGGCCGAGGCCCGCAGCGAGCTGAACCGGATCGAGACCGAGGCCCGCACCCTCGCGAAGATCATCAATGCCGATGCCTCGGACCTCTTTCCGGCCGTTGTCGAACAGGTCCGGGTCGAAAAGGGTTTCGAGACCGCGCTTGGCGCGGCGCTCGGCGAAGACCTCGACGCGCCGATCGATGCGAGCGCGCCGGTCTTCTGGGCCGGAACCGGCGACGCGTCCGGCGATCCCGCTCTGCCGGAAGGGGCACAGGCGCTGACCGATCTGGTGAGCGCGCCGCGTGAGCTCATCAGGCGTCTGGCGCAGATCGGCGTCATTGACGATGCGGACGGTCCGCGCCTGCAGCAGCTTTTGAAGCCGGGGCAGCGCCTGGTGAGCCGGGCCGGCGCGCTCTGGCGCTGGGATGGCTATACCGCCAGCGCCGATGCGCCGACGCCCGCCGCGCAGCGCCTTGCCCAGAAAAACCGGCTGGCCGAACTCGAACTGGAAGCAGTCGAGGCGAAGAAGCATCTGGGGGCTGCCGAGGCGGCGGTCGCACAGGGCGAGGCCGCGGTGCGCGAGGCGGTGGAGCGCGAGCGCATGGCGCGCGATCACTGGCGCGCAACGCAGCGCGCGCTGGACGAGGCACGCGAGGCGCTGGCCGCGGCTGAACGCGCGGCCGGCCAGCTTTCGAGCCGCCGCGCCGCGCTTGACGAGGCGAAGGCCCGCATCGCTGATAGTCTCGACGAGGCGCAGGTGCAGTTCGCTGAAGCCGAGGACCATCTGGCCACCATGCCGGATATCGACGAGGTCAATGCCCGTCTTGCCGCGCTCACCGCAGAGGTGATGGCCGATCGCGCCGCCCTTGCCGAGGCGCGGCTGGCGCATGACGGCCTGCGCCGCGAGGCGGAGGCCCGTTTCAGGCGGCTGGAGGCGATCGGCCATGAACGCAAGAGCTGGATAACCCGCGCCCAGAATGCCGACCGCCAGATCGAGGCGCTGGCCGAGCGCCGCGCCGAAACGGCGGCGGAAGCCGAGAACCTGGCCGATGCGCCCGATGAAATCGAAGAGCGCCGCCGCGTGCTTCTGACACAGCTCACCCAGGCCGAAACGCTGCGCCAGGAGGCCGCCGACAAGCTGGCCGTGGCGGAAGCCAAGCAGGCCGAGCTCGACAGGCTCGCCACCCAGGCCATTCAGGACCTTGCCGCCTCACGCGAGGCAAGGGCGCGCGCCGAGGAGCGCGGCGCCGCCGCGCAGGAGCGGCGGCAGGATGCCGAGCGGCGCATTCACGAGGCTCTTAATTGCCAGCCGCATGAGGCGATCCGCATGACCGGCCTCGGACCGGACGATCCGTTGCCCGATGTGGAGCAGGTTGAACAGAAGCTGGAAAGGCTGAAGATCGAGCGCGAGCGGCTCGGCGCGGTCAATCTGCGCGCCGATGAGGAGCAGCAGGAACTGGCCGAGCGGCTGGAGGCGATCGTCAGCGAGCGCGAGGATGTGATCGAGGCGATCAAGAAGCTGCGTCAGGCGATCCAGAATTTGAACCGCGAGGGCCGCGAGCGCCTGCTCGCCGCCTTCGACGTGGTGAATGCGCAGTTCCAGCGGCTCTTTACCCATCTTTTCGGCGGCGGCACGGCGGAATTGCAGCTGATCGAATCCGACGATCCGCTGGATGCCGGGCTCGAAATCCTCGCCCGCCCGCCCGGCAAGAAGCCGCAGACGATGACGCTGCTTTCCGGCGGCGAGCAGGCGCTGACGGCGATGGCGCTGATCTTCGCGGTGTTCCTGACCAACCCGGCGCCGATCTGCGTGCTCGACGAGGTCGACGCGCCGCTCGACGACCACAATGTCGAACGCTTCTGTAACCTCATGGACGAGATGGCCGCCTCGACCGAGACGCGCTTCGTCGTCATCACCCACAATCCCATCACCATGGCCCGCATGAACCGCCTCTTCGGCGTCACCATGGCCGAACAGGGCGTCTCGCAGCTCGTCTCCGTCGACCTGCAGATGGCAGAGCGGCTGCTGGAAGCGAGTTGATGGCGGAGACGCAAATTAAAGAGCCGCCATTGATGCCGGCCAATCTCCCCCCTTGCGGGGGAGATGCCCGGCAGGGCAGAGGGGGGCGCTGTCCCGCCGGCGTTTCTGCTGAACGACCACAGCCCCTTATCGCTTCGCTTTCCAGCGATGCATGGCATATCGCCAAACCAAGATGGCAATCATTTTCAGCTGCGGTGCTCTATGTCGCCCCCCTCTGTCCTGCCGGATATCTCCCCCGCAAGGGGGGAGATTGGCCTTCATAGACCTTTTCGCCAATCGCAAAGGCTGGAAAATGCGCAGGGCCGCGTGATAGCGGGGGCTCTTGCCGCCTCGCTCGCCCTCCACATCCTCCTTCTCGCTGTCCTGCTTCTCCTTCCCAAAACCCCGCTGCCCAAACTGCCGCCCGAAGAAGCCATTGTGGTGGAGATGGTCGCGCCGCCGCCTCCGCCCGCTCCGCCCGTGCAGGAACTGGCCGTGCCCGAGGAAAGCCCGGCGCCACCCCAACCGCCTGCGCCGAAAACCGCCGAGCCGCCGGCCATGATCCGCGCCACCGATCTGTTCTCCGCGAAGCTCCTTGCCGATCCGCGCAACCGGCAGGCGAGGGAAGGGCTGGCGCAACTGGCCGGTCCCGATCGCATGGAGCAATTATGCAATGCCGAGGCAATGGAGCAGATCCATCGCTGGCGGAGCGACTTCGAGCCGGACAGGCTCGTCGCCTATGCCATGGGCGATACCCGGCTCGACGGTGCTGCAATCATTGCCGAAGGCGCCGCATTCCGCAGCCGGCGCCAGTGGTACAACGTCAAATTCCGATGCGGGCTGACGCCGGATCTGAAAAATGTCGCCTCCTTCGAATTCCAGGTCGGCGATGCAATTCCGAGGGCGGAGTGGGAGGCGCACAATCTTTCGCCTGTCCATTGAATGGGCTGGTCTGGTAGAGCGCTGGCGCGAACCGCCGATATCCTATTCCCCCCAGACCGCCAGCTCGTTGCCCGCGGGATCGGTGAAATGGAAGCGGCGGCCGCCGGGGAAGGAGAAGATCGGCTTGACGATCGTGCCGCCGGCCTTCTCCACCGCATCGAGCGTTTCCTCCAGATTTGTCGAATAGAGCACCGGCAGCGGCTTTGCCGTCGCCGGGGTTGCGGCGAAGCCGCCCTCCAGCCCCTCGTCAAAGGCCGAATAGGTCGGGCCGTAATCGGTGAAGGTCCAGGAAAATGCCGCGCTGTAGAAATTCTTGACCCTGTCCAGCGTCCCGCCGCCGGCCGGCAATTCGAGATAATCGAGCTTACCCGTTGCACGCATGACGTCTACTCCAATTTGTTCCTGTTATGTTCTATTTTCATATCGGCAGAAATGCAAGAGGCAATGAAACGGCAGAGTCATTGCCCCCTCCGGCAAATAGGCCGAAATCCAGGGCGATAAAGTTTGTTTGCGCCACGATGCGAGGTGTTTTTGCCTCTAATCGATTTGATTATGCAGCGCAGCATTTTGTGATGGCACGGGCGGCTTCGATCGCTTAAGCATCAATTCTGAAGGTGTGCTGAGGGAGGTCTCGATGGTGAAGTGGGTCTATACTTTCGGCGACGGCAAGGCGGAAGGTTCCGCCGGCGACCGTAATCTGCTGGGCGGCAAGGGCGCCAATCTCGCGGAGATGGCAAGCCTTGGCCTGCCGGTCCCTCCCGGCTTTACCATCACCACCGAAGTCTGCACCTATTACTATGATCACGACCGCACCTATCCGGCAGAACTGGAGGCGGAGGTCAAGAAGGCGCTCTCTCATATCGCCGCGCTGACCGGCCGCAATTTCGGCGACCCGGCAAAGCCGCTTCTGGTCTCCGTGCGTTCCGGCGCCCGCGCCTCCATGCCCGGCATGATGGACACGGTGCTGAACCTCGGCCTCAATGACGAGACGGTCGAGGCCATCGCGCGCGAATCCGGCGACGAGCGCTTCGCCTATGACAGCTACCGCCGCTTCATCCAGATGTATTCCGATGTGGTGCTCGGCGTCGATCATGCCTTCTTCGAGGAGATCCTGGAAGACACCAAGGCCAATCTTGGGGCAGAGATCGATACGGCCCTGACCGCCGATGACTGGAAGGATGTCATCGCGCTTTATAAGGCCAAGGTCGAGGAGGAGCTGGGCGAGCCGTTCCCCCAGGCGCCGGAAAAGCAGCTCTGGGGTGCCATTGGCGCGGTCTTTTCCAGCTGGATGAACGCCCGCGCCATCACCTACCGCCGCCTGCACAACATCCCCGCCGCCTGGGGCACGGCGGTCAACGTCCAGGCCATGGTCTTCGGCAATATGGGCGAGACCTCGGCGACGGGCGTCGCCTTCACCCGCAATCCCTCGACCGGCGAGAAGAAGCTCTACGGCGAGTTCCTCGTCAACGCGCAGGGAGAGGACGTGGTGGCGGGCATCCGCACGCCGCAGAACATCACCGAGGAGGCGCGCATCGCCGCCGGTTCCGACAAGCCGTCGCTGGAAAAGGTGATGCCTGATGCCTTTGCCGAGTTTCTGAAGGTCGCCGACACGCTCGAGAAGCATTATTGCGACATGCAGGATCTCGAATTCACCATCGAGCAGGGCAAATTGTGGATGCTGCAGACCCGCTCTGGCAAGCGAACCGCCAGGGCTGCGCTGAAGATCGCGGTGGAGATGGCCGAGGAAGGGCTGATCAGCAGGGAAGAGGCGGTGCTGCGCATCGATCCCGCCTCGCTCGACCAGTTGCTGCATCCGACCATCGATCCGAAGGCGGAACGCAAAATCATCGGCACCGGTCTGCCCGCTTCTCCCGGCGCAGCGACGGGCGAGATCGTCTTCTCCTCCGAGGAGGCCGAGACGGCGAAGGCCGAGGGGCGCAAGGTCATCCTGGTGCGCGTCGAGACGAGCCCGGAGGATATCCACGGCATGCACGCCGCCGAAGGCATCCTCACCACCCGCGGCGGCATGACCAGCCATGCGGCGGTGGTCGCCCGCGGCATGGGCAAGCCCTGCGTGTCCGGGGCAGGGAGCCTGCGCGTCGATTACCGCCACGAAACCCTGATGGCGGCGGGTGTTACGCTGAAGAAGGGCGATGTCGTCACCATAGACGGGGGCACCGGCCAGGTGCTGAACGGCAAGGTGCCGATGCTCCAGCCCGAACTCTCGGGCGATTTCGGCCGCATCATGGAATGGGCCGACAAGACGCGCCGCATGAAGGTGCGCACCAATGCCGAAACGCCGGCGGATGCCCGCATGGCGCATTCCTTCGGCGCCGAGGGCATCGGCCTCTGCCGCACCGAGCACATGTTCTTCGAGGGAGAGCGCATCGTCGCCATGCGCGAGATGATCCTCGCCGATACCGAGGAGGGCAGGCGGGCGGCGCTGGCCAAGCTGCTCCCGATGCAGCGCTCCGATTTTACGGAGCTTTTCGAGATCATGAAGGGGCTGCCGGTCACCATCCGCCTTCTCGATCCCCCGCTCCACGAATTCCTGCCCAAGACGGAAGAGGAGATCGCGGAAGTGGCGCAGGCCATGGGCGTCGATGCCGACAGGCTGCGCGAGCGCACCGAGGCGCTGCACGAGTTCAACCCGATGCTCGGCCATCGCGGGTGCCGGCTGGCGGTCTGCTATCCCGAGATCGCCGAGATGCAGGCGCGCGCCATCTTCGAGGCGGCGGTCGAAGCCGGCCGGAACACCGGCGCGCCGGTGGTGCCGGAGGTCATGGTGCCGCTTGTCGGCCTCAAGGAGGAGCTCGATTTCGTCAAGGCGCGCATCGATGCGGTGGCCGCCGAGATCATCCGGGAATCCGGCGTCACGATCGATTATCTCGTCGGCACGATGATCGAGCTGCCGCGCGCCGCCATCCGCGCCCATGAGATCGCGGAAACGGCGGAGTTCTTCTCCTTCGGCACCAATGATCTGACGCAGACCACCTTCGGCATCTCGCGCGACGATGCCGCCTCCTTCCTCGCCGTCTACCAGCGCAAGGGGATCATCGAGCGCGATCCCTTCGTCTCGCTCGATCTCGAAGGCGTCGGCGAACTGGTCAGGCTCGCCGCCGAGCGGGGCCGCAGCGCGCGCCCCGGCATCAAGCTCGGCATCTGCGGCGAGCATGGCGGCGATCCGGCGTCCATCGGCTTCTGTGAGGAGACGGGGCTCGATTATGTCTCCTGCTCTCCTTTCCGCGTGCCGATCGCCCGGCTCGCGGCGGCCCAGGCAGCGATCCGCAAGGCTCAGGCAAATCCCGCAAAAGCGGCAAAAGCCGTTGCGGCTGGGGTAGCGTAGAGCGGGTCATACGAGCAGGATACCGAAATTGTGAAGCTGTTTCCCGTTTGGACATTCCGGAATGGATCCTCGGGTCAAGCCCGAGGATGACGAAATGGAAGGGCTTGCGCCTGATCCAACGTTGACGATTGGCGGAAAACCTCCCTGCAATCGTCATCCTCGGGCTTGACCCGAGGATCCATGCCTGAACATCGCCACTCCACCAGCGGTCGGACATCAAGGCCATCACGGCAGCGCTTCTCCGTGAGGCGCTGCCTTCAAACACCCCACACTTTCAGCAGTTTATAACCCTTTGTTTTCCAAGAAAGCAAAGAAGTTGCAGGAGGCGGCCGTCTTTCAACTGCCGCCATAATTCGGCTTAGATGCTCGTATCATCCTCCCGGCGTCGAAACCTTGTCCGAAAGCCACATCCGTGCGTTTCTCCCTTTCTGTCCACGCGCTTGCACTTCTCCTTGCCGGCAGCGTCTCCGCCCATGCGGGCAATATCGTTGAACCGCGGTTGCGCATTGCCGATGGAGGTGCCGGAGCGCCGCAGGTGGCGCTGACGCTCGATGCCTGCATGGGACAGACCGACAGGCGCATCCTCGACGCGCTTGTCGAGAACAAGATCCCCGCCACCATCTTCATCACCGGCCGGTGGACGAAGCACAATGCCGAGGCGCTGGCGATCATGAAAGCGCATCCGGAACTGTTCGAGCTCGAAAACCACGGGCTGAACCATGTGCCGGCGATCGACACCCTGCCCACCATGTACGGCATCAGGACGGCGGGTAGCCCGCAGGCGGTCCGGGGCGAGGTTGAGGGCGGGGCGGAATCCATGCGCGCGGCGGCCGGTGCAACGCCGCGCTGGTATCGCGATGCGACCGCGCGCTATTCGCTCGATGCGATCGGTGAGATCGAGAAGATGGGCTACAGGATCGCCGGTTATTCGCTGAACGCCGATCAGGGCGCTACGCTTCTGGCGCCAATGGTGGAAAAGCGCATCGCAGCCGCCCGGGATGGCGACGTCATCATCGCCCATATCAACCAGCCCAGCCGTTCGGCGGGCGAGGGTGTGGTCAGGGGCATCCTGGCGCTGAAGGCCAGGGGCGTGCGTTTCGTCCGTCTCGATGATGTCCAGTCGTCACAGACGCTCGACCCGGTCCCCATGACAAAGCCGGCCAAGCCCCGCCGCGTTGCCACGGCCGCTCAGCCGCAATCGCGAACCCGCTACTGAGCATTTCAGCGTTTCCATGCTCCGGCGACAGGCCTCGAGTGATGGCGACCTTGTCGATGGGGTCAAGAAATCGCAATTGCGTCATACTCGGGCCCCAACCCGACCGTCGAAATCAAATCCATTGTCTGATATGCGGGCACTGCATTGCCATTCCGGAATGGATCATCGGATCAAGTCCGATGATGACGTCAGTGGGGCGTGCCCGCCTCCCCACCGGGTCGGCTGTGCGGAACGGCCTGAAGGTCGAGCGTTTCCAATCAAAACAGGAAACGCTTTAAAGCGTCTCAAATCGGGTCGTTGCCGAGCTTGCGCATCACCGCCGCATAATTGCGCCCCAGGCTTTCGAACAGCGCATTCTCGCCTTCGAGCGGCGCAAGCGACAGCGTGATGCCGTCATTGAGCAGCGTCACGAAGATGATCTGGTCATAGGGATTGCCTGCTATGGCGATCGCGCCGATCCGCTGTGCCTTGCTGGTGTCGAGCGCCGGCATGTTGAACAGCACTTCGCCGCCGACGAGCTTGGCCGCCTTGGCGAGCGCACCGTCGAATCCCTCCGTCAACACATCCTGCGCGCCGAGCGCAAACTCAACTTCGACAGCTTCGAGCGTGGCCGTATCTTCGATCGGCGGTTTTTCCGGCGCGAGGCCGGATACTGGGGCTCGATTCATGTCAACATACTCCTGACCGAATCCACGACGCCCCCACCAGACATCATGCCTGTTGCAATGTGTTGTAGCAATGGCACTTTTTGGATGATCCATGACATTTGATTCACGTAGGAAACAAAGCGTTTTCGCGAATATCTGATATTCGCCGCTTTGACCGGGAAAACGTAGGGCGATAAAACCATTGGGGTGATCGCTGGAAGAAGGGGCGGGCCGAGGTGAGGAAACAGCGTTATGAAAGGCGCAAATCGCTTTCCGCCGTCTGGTCGTTCCGGCTGGCGGTGTTCTCGGCCGTGCTTTTCCTATTCTCCGCTCTCGGCCATCGTTTCCAGGCGATCGCGACCCCCGATTTCCTGATTCTCGCTGCCCTGGTCGGGGCGCTCGCTCTTGTCGCACTGCTCCTTGCCGCCAAGGGGTTTGCCGATCTCTGGCGCAACGGCGACAAGGGCGGCACGCGCTCGCTCTGGGGAACGGTAATCGCGCTCGCGGTGCTGGCACCCTTTGCGGTTGCGGCCTATCAGGCCTTCGTCACGCCGCCGCTCTATGATATTTCCACCGATCTCGTCACCCCGCCGCAGTTCTTCCGCGCCGTCCATTTGCGCAAAACAGGCATGAACCCGATCAATGACGATGTCTCGCAGCGCGCCGCCCTGCAGACGGCCGCCTATCCCCAGGTGACGGGGCGGCGCTATGAGGGATCGCCCGACCGCATTCTCGAAGCGGTGATGGCCGTCATCGAGGCTGAGGGCTGGACTGTCACCGGTCGTTTCGGCATGCCGGGCGAACAGGTCGAAACCATCGTAGAGGCGGTCGCCCACAGCTTCCTGCTCGGCCTTACCAGCGATATCGCCATCCGCCTCACAGACGAAGGCGAGACGACCTATGTCGACATGCGCTCCGTCTCACGCTACGGCACGCGCGACCTCGGCCTCAACGCCCGCTTCATCACCGATTTCATGAATGCGCTCGACCAGCAGGTCAACGGCGCCCCGCCGGAGGGGTGAGGCTGTTTACCCCGCCCAGAACACCCCATCCAGAGCCGGCATGCCATCCGTCTTCACCAGCCCGCGCGCGACGAGATCTTCGAGATGGGCAAGCACCGAGAGGCCGGCGGCGCCGTGGAGGCGCGGGTCCGTGTCGCGATAGATCGCCTTCACCATGTCGGGGATCGTCCGGTCGCCCTTGCGGATGCGTTCGAGCACGGCGCGCTCGCGCATGCGGCGGTGAGCGCGCAGGCCGCGCACGAAGGTTTTCGGGTTCTTCACCGGTCCGCCATGGCCCGGAAGGTAGATGCGGTCGTCGCGGGCGAGGAGCTTCTCCAGCGAGGCCATGTAGTCCGCCATGGCTCCGTCGGGCGGCGCGACGATCGTCGTCGCCCAGGCCATCACGTGGTCGGCGGAAAAGAGCACGCCCGTCCCTTCGAGCGCGAAGGCCGTGTGGTTGGCGGTATGGCCGGGCGTGTGGATCGCGCGCAGCGCCCAGCCGTCGCCTTCGACCACCGTGTCGTCGGCCATGGCGATGTCGGGCCTGAAATCCATGTCGGCGCTGGCGTCGAGCGCGTTGATTTCGCCCAAGTGCAGCGGCCGGGCAGGGCGGTGCACGCCTTCGGCCACCACGGTAGCGCCAAGCGCCTTCTTCAGCCGGGCGGCGAGGGGCGAATGGTCGCGATGCGTATGGCTGACGAAGATATGGCTGACGGGACGGCCGGCGATGGCGCGCAGCAGGGCTTGATAATGCGCCTCGTCCTCCGGCCCCGGATCGATGACCGCCAGCATGTCGCGGCCGACCAGATAGGAATTGGTGCCGTGAAAGGTGAACGGCCCCGGATTATTCACCGTGATTCGCTGCACGCCGGGCGCCACATCGACCGCATTGCCGTGATCAGGAGCGAAGGAATTGTCGAAAATAAGCGCCATTAAGCGGGGAACTCTTCATTCTGTCGTAAGCTCATATTGCCGGGTGAGCCTTTCCTTAATATACGGTAATAATCAATGGTAACAGCGCTCTGGAGAACGAGCCCATGATCTCTGCCCAAACCCGTACCGCAAACGCCGCATTGGCCGAACGCTTTATGCCCGAGGGGCAGCTCGCACGCGCCTTCTGGCTCGTTTCCCTGGCGCTGGTCGGCACCGCGCTGCTGACGATCTCCGCCAAGATCAAGGTCGATCTCGTCTATGTGAATGTGACGATGCAGACCTTCGCCCTCTTCGCCATCGCCGCGGCCTATGGCTCGCGCCTGGCGGTCGCCACCGTGGCGCTCTACCTCCTCGAAGGCGCGCTCGGCCTGCCGGTCTTTACCGGAACGCCCGAAAAGGGCATCGGCCTTGCCTATATGGTCGGCCCGACCGGCGGCTATCTCCTTGCCTATCTCGCCGCTGCCTGGATCGTCGGCCGCGCTGCCGATATGGGACTTTCGCGCAATCCGTTCGCGCTCGGCGGCTTCATGCTCGTCGGCGAGGCGATCATCCTCGGTCTCGGCGCCCTGTGGATGTCCTATCTCTTCGGCCTGGAAAAGGGCCTGGCCTATGGCTTCGGCATCTTCATCGTCGGCGATCTCGTCAAACTGGCGCTTGCCGCCTGCCTGATCCCGGCCATCGGCTCGCTGTTCAAGCGCCGATAAGATTAGATGACGACAGAAAAGCCGGGCCACGCGCCCGGCTTTTTTATTGACAAGAAGCTGTCCGCCCCGCTTCCCTCGCAACAGAAATTTATCCAGAGGGTTTTCCATGCAGGCATCCTATCCCCGCGATCTCATCGGCTATGGCCGCCACACGCCCGATCCGCGCTGGCCTGATGGCGCCAACATCGCCGTGCAGTTCGTCATCAATTATGAGGAGGGGGGCGAAAGCTGCATCCTCGACGACGATCCGGCGTCGGAATGCCTGCTTTCGGAGATCGTCGGTGCCCAACCCTGGCCGGGCCAGCGCAATCTCAACATGGAATCGCTCTATGAATATGGCGCCCGCGCCGGTTTCTGGCGGCTCTGGCGCATCTTCACCCGGCGCAATCTGCCGGTGACGGTCTATGGCGTCACGCTGGCCATGGCGCGCAATCCGGAGGCCGTTGCCGCGATGAAGGAGGCCGGTTGGGAGATCGCCAGCCATGGCCTGCGCTGGCTTGAATACAAGGATTTCCCGGAAGAGGAGGAGCGCCGGCACATCCTCGAAGCCGTGCGGCTCCACACCGAGATCACCGGCTCGCGCCCGCTCGGCATCTATCAGGGCAAGCCCTCGGTCAACACGCTGAGGCTCGTCATGGAGGAGGGCGGTTTCCTCTATTCCGCCGATTCCTATGCGGATGAGCTGCCCTATTGGGTAAAAGGCCCGAAGGGGCCGCACCTGATCGTCCCCTATACGCTCGACGCCAACGACATGCGCTTCGCCACGCCGCAGGGCTTCAATTCCGGCGACCAGTTCTTCACCTATCTGAAGGATACATTCGACGTGCTCTATCGCGAGGGGGCGGAAGGCGCGCCGAAGATGATGTCGGTCGGCCTGCACTGCCGCCTGGTCGGGCGGCCGGGCCGCGCGGCGGCGCTCGAACGCTTCCTCGATTATATCACGGGCCACGACAAGGTCTGGGTGACGAAGCGGGTCGATATCGCCCGCCATTGGCACGAGAACCATGCCCCGGCGGAGCCGGCATCGTGAAGGTGGAAACGCTTGATGTCCGCCCCTTGACCAAAGAGGCCTTCGCACCCTTCGGCGAGGTGATCGAGACCGAAGGCGCCGAGATGCGCCTCATCAACAACGGCACCACCCAGCGCTTCCATGACCTCGCCCGTGTCGAGGCAACCGGCGAGGCCGCGCGGGTACTGATCAATATCTTCCGCGGCCAGGCTTTCAGGCTACCCATCGATATCGCGATGCTGGAGCGCCACCCGCTCGGCTCGCAGGCCTTCATGCCGCTGGAGCGGCGGCCCTTTCTGGTGGTGGTGGCGCAGGATGAGGGCGGGCGCCCTGGCCGGACGCAGGCTTTTCTTGCCCAAGGCCATCAGGGCGTGAACTACCGCCGCAATGTCTGGCATCACCCGCTGCTCGCCCTTGAGCAGGCTTCCGAATTCCTGGTCGTCGATCGAGGCGGGGAAGGGAATAATCTCGAGGAGTTCTTCTTCGAGGAGGTTGTCTACCGGATTGAGGCGTTTCTTCCTGTGCCGTAGCATAGCGGCACCGTTGAGGCATGGATTCCTGTGCTCGTCACAGGAATCCATGTCTCGATATCTCCGCTCCAACAAGGCGGAAAGCATCGAAGAAGCGGCCTCGTCGCAATAATCCTTGACGGCTCGCCCCCGCCGTCGGAAGCTGAATTCCATGGCAAATTCGATCCGATTTTTTCTGAATGGTCAAAAACAGGATGTCACCGTCCGCCCCGATACCACCGTTCTCGAATGGTTGCGTTCGGGCCCGCGGCTGACCGGCACCAAGGAGGGCTGTGCCGAGGGCGATTGCGGCGCCTGTTCGGTGCTTCTGGGCGATGTCGAGAAAGGCGAAATCCGCTATCACGCGGCCAATAGCTGCATCATGACCATGGGCCAGATCGACGGCCGGGCGCTGGTAACGGTCGAGGGTCTGAAGGGCGAAGCGCTTCACCCGGTCCAGGCGGCGATGGCCGAGAACGGCTCCTCCCAGTGCGGCTTCTGCACGCCGGGCATCGTCATTTCCCTCGCCGGGCTGGCGGCAAATGACGTCCAAGCCGACGATCACGCCATCCATGACGCGCTTGCCGGCAATCTCTGCCGCTGCACCGGATACCGGCCGATCGTGGAAGCCGCGCGCAAAGTGGTGCGTGAGGGCGGCGCTTCCATCCCGGGCCCTGCCGTCGCTGCCTTCGCGGAAGTGGAACCGGCGGAGGAGATTGCAGCTTCCGGCGCTATGTTCCATCAGCCCCGGACGCTCGAACACCTGTTGAAGCTCCGCCGTGAAAGACCCGCTGCCGTGCTGCTCGCCGGCGGCACCGATCTCGGCGTGGCGCTTGCCGATTTCGATCGTGATTGGGATGAGGTGATCTCCACCGCCCATGTCCGCGAATTGCGCGATACCGGGGAGACGCCGACGCATCTGACCTTCGGCGCGGCGGTGACGTGGGAGGAGGTGCTGGCGCGCATCACGCCGCTCTATCCCTCTTTCGCAACGCTCATCCGCCGTTTCGGCTCGACGCAGATACGCTCCATGGGGACGATCGGCGGCAATATCGGCACGGCCAGCCCTATTGGAGATGGTCCGCCGGCGCTGATCGCGCTGGGCGCGGAGATCGAGCTTGCCTCCCTCGATGGCAGGCGAACAATGCCGCTTGAGGATTTCTTCCTCGACTATCGCAAGACGGAATTGAAGCCTGATGAGGTGATCGCCTCTGTCCGCATCCCCAAACCGGCAGCCGGGCAGGCGTTCCGCGTTTACAAGATCTCCAAACGCTACGACCAGGACATCTCGACGGTCTGCGGCGCATTTTCGGTGGTGCGCGAGGATGGGGTCGTGAAGTCAGCCCGCATCGCCTTCGGCGGCATGGCGGCCATTCCCAGACGGGTGAGGGAGGCCGAGGCCGCGCTTGTCGGCAGACCGATCGATGAGGAAACCACGCGCGCCTGCGCCGCCGCCATCCGCGATGCCTTCTCGCCCCTGAGCGATTGGCGCGGCAGCGCGGAATATCGCAGCCGGGTCGCGGCCAATCTCGCCGAGCGGTTCCGCCGCGATCTGGCCGGTGAGACGGTGGAGGTGATGGCGCTATGAATATCGATGTTCCTCAGGCCAGGACCGTTCAGCGCAGCATTGTCGGGCACGGCATCGCCCATGATTCCGCTACGCGCCATGTCGCGGGCGAGGCCGTTTATATCGATGACATGCCGGAACTGCCCGGCACGCTGCACGCCGCCTTCGTGCTTTCGCCCGTCGCCCATGGCAGGCTCAGAGGCATCGATGCGAGCGCCGCGCTGGCGCTGCCGGGCGTCGCCGGCGTCTGGTCGGCCGGCGATGTGCCGGGGGTGAACGATGTCGGCCCGATCGTTCCCGGTGAGCCGCTTTTCGCAGAGGAGCTCATCGACCATCAGGGCCGGGTGATCGCCGTTGTCGCCGCCGAGGATTTCGAGACGGCTTATCGCGCCGCCCGGCTGGTGGAGCTCGACATAGAGGAACTGCCGCCAATCCTCGACCTTGAGGAGGCGCACGCTCAAAAAAGCTACGTCCTGCCGCCGCAGATCGTCAGCGAGGGTGATGCGGCGGGCGCGATCGCCGGGGCATCGCGCGTCTTCTCCGGCAAGCTGCGCATGGGCGGCCAGGATCACTTCTATCTCGAAACCCATATCGCCTATGCCATTCCGGGTGAGGGGGGCGACATGCTGGTCCATTCCTCCACCCAGCATCCGACCGAGGTGCAGCACCATGTGGCGCATCTCCTGGGTGTTCATGCCAACGCGGTGGAGTGCCAGGTCAGGCGCATGGGAGGCGGCTTCGGCGGCAAGGAGAGCCAGGCGACGATCATCGCCGGCGCTGCCGCGCTGGTCGCCGCCAGGACGGGGCGTCCCTGCAAGCTGCGGCTGAAGCGCCGCGACGACATGGCCGGCACCGGCAAGCGCCACGATTACATGGCCACTTGGAAAGCGGGCACGGACGATCGGGGCCGCATCCTCGGCCTCGAGGTGGAATATCTGGCGCGGGCGGGCAACCTGCCGGATCTGACGGGTGCGGTCATCACGCGCACGCTGACCCACACCGACAATTCTTACTTTATCCCCAACGCCCGTTTCATCGGCCATGCCTGCAAGACCAATACGGTCTCCAACACCGCCTTCCGCGGCTTCGGCGGGCCACAGGGCATCCTCACCATCGAGGCGATCGTCGACACGATCGCGCGCCGGCTCGGCCGCGATCCGAACGAGGTGCGCCGCATCAACTATTATGGCGACGAGACCGGCGATTTGACGCCCTATGGGCAGAAGGTCGAGGATAATCGCCTGGCCGAGGTGACGGATGCCGTGCTCGCCTCCGCCTTCTGGCAGGAGCGCCGCCGGGAGATCGATGAGCATAATGCTGGCTCGCCTGTGATCCGGCGTGGGCTGGCGATGATGCCGGTCAAGTTCGGCATTTCCTTCAACCTGACCTCGCTCAACCAGGCCGGCGCGTTGGTCCATGTCTATCTCGACGGCTCGATCTTTCTCAATCACGGCGGCACCGAGATGGGGCAGGGCCTCTTCGTCAAGGTGGCGCAGGTGGTGGCCGAGGTCTTCCAGGTCGATCTCGACGTGGTGAAGATCTCCTCGACCGCCACCGGCAAGGTGCCGAACACCAGCGCCACCGCCGCCTCGACGGGATCGGACCTCAACGGCATGGCCGCATTCAAGGCGGCAAGCGCCATCAAGGCGCGCATGACGCAGGTTGCCGCCGAGCATTTCGATGTCGAGGCGGAGGCGATCGTCTTCCGCGAAGGCCGGGTTCATGCCGGCAATGAATCCGTCTCCTTCGGCGAACTGGCGAAGATGGCCTGGGCGAAGCGGGTGCAGCTTTCCGAAGCCGCCCATTACGCCACGCCGAAGATTCATTGGGACGGCAAGACGATGAAGGGCCGGCCCTTCTTCTATTTCACCTATGGCGCGGCGGTGGCCGAGGTCGCGGTCGACACCCTCACCGGCGAGACGCGCTGCCTGCGCGCCGATATATTGCAGGATGTGGGTTCGCCGCTTAATCCGGCCATCGATCTCGGCCAGATCGAGGGCGCCTTCGTCCAGGGCATGGGCTGGCTCACCTGCGAGGAGCTCTGGTGGGACGGCAAGGGCAGGCTGAGAACGGTCGGCCCCTCAACCTATAAGATACCCGGCTCGCGCGATGTGCCGCCGCAATTCAATATCCGCATCCTTGACAATCAGCCGAACCGTGAGGAGACGATCTTCCGTTCCAAGGCGATCGGCGAGCCGCCGCTGATGCTGGGCGTCTCGGTATGGCTCGCCATCCGTGATGCCATCGCCTCCCTCGCCGGCGAGGGCGTTGCGCCGGAACTCGATGCGCCGGCCACGCCGGAGAATGTGCTGCGCGCCATCTCCAGGCTCGAAAGTGCCCGGCCATGACGCTTGATGATCTGAACGAAGCGCCGCATCACGCCTTTATTGCTGCGCTTGGCGGCATTTTCGAGCATTCCCCCTGGGTGGCGGAGGCGGTTGCTGACGAGCGGCCCTTTCCGAGCATCGAGGCGCTGCACGGGGCGATGGTGGAGGCGGTCAGCACGGCGGGTCGTGAAAAGCAGCTTGCCCTGATCCGCGCCCACCCCGATCTCGCGGGCAAGGCCGCGCGGCTGGGCGCGCTTACCGCGGAATCGACACGCGAGCAGAAAGGCGCGGGGCTCGATCGCCTGTCCGATGCCGAATTCGACGAATTCCACCGGCTGAACGATGCCTATAAGGCGCGCTTCGGCTTTCCCTTCATCCTTGCCGTTCGCGGTTTCGATGGCCGCGCGCATGATGCGCGTTCCATCCTTGCATCTTTCCGCACACGGCTCGATAACTCTGCTGACGCGGAAATCGATGAGGCACTGCGCCAGATCGCCCGGATAGCGCGCCTGCGCCTCGACGATCTGATCGCCTGAGGGGGTAGGGAAATGGGCAAACTTTCCACACATGTGCTCGATACGGCGCACGGGCGCCCGGCGGCGGCCATGCGGCTGGAGCTCTACCGCATCCGCGGCGACGGCAAGACGGAGCTCGTCAAGCGCGCCGTCACCAATCTCGATGGGCGCACCGACGCGCCGCTGCTGGCGGATGGTGAAATGGAGGCGGGGCAATATGAGCTGCAATTCCATTGCGCCGAATATTTCTCCGGCCAGGGGGCGGACCTCTCCCATCCGCCCTTTCTCGATATCGTTCCGATCCGCTTCGCGATCGCGAATGCCGGCGGAAATTACCATGTGCCGCTTCTGGTCAGTCCCTGGTCCTATTCGACCTACCGGGGCAGCTGACGCAGCCGGGATTTATCCCACACTTCGCGCCTTCTCCTAAGATTCCGGGCGGAACGAACGAGAAGGATCCGCCCCTTGGAAAACACGGCCAATCTGAAACTCCCCTATATCCTGCCAAGCCAGGCGCAGAAGCATGTCACCCATAATGAGGCGCTGCGGGCACTGGATGCGCTGGTGCAATTAAGCGTGGTCGGGCGCGACACGGCGGTGCCGCCGGGCGAACCCCGAGAGGGCGAACGCCATATCGTGTCGGGCCAGCCGCAGGAGGGCTGGAGCGGCCATGCCCATGAGATCGCCGTCTTCCAGGATGGCGGCTGGACCTTTTACGCACCGCTGCCCGGCTGGGTCGCCTTCGTCCTTGCCGAAAACCTGCTGGCGGTTTTCGATGGAGCGCAATGGGTGCCCTTTTCCTCCGGGGAGACGGTCGAGGCGGGGGATAAACTCGGCGTCAACACCGAAGCTGACGATACCAACCGCCTGGCGGTCAAATCGGATGCCGTGCTCTTCAGCCATGACGACGTGACGCCCGGCACCGGCGATATACACACTACGCTCAACAAGGCGGCTGCGGGCAGGGATGCCGGCCTCGTCTTTCAGACCGGCTGGTCGACGCGGGCGCTCTCAGGGCTGCTCGGCGACGACGACTGGAAGGTGAAGGTGAGCCCGGACGGCCACGCCTTCTTCGACGGGATCGTGGTGGACAAGGATGACGGGACGGCGAAATTTCCTTCCGGCGTGCGGGATGCCAGCTCCGGCCAGCTCACGACATCCCTGATCCCCGCAGTGGTCAAGGATATCTGGCGGATCAATGCGGAAACCGCCGGCACGCCCCGCACCTACACCATTGCCACGGTAAAAGATTCAGTCCTCTTCCTGAGGGGCAATCAGGCTGAGGAGATTTTCTCATCGGACATGCGCAATGTCAGCATGGTCCGTATCTGGAACATCAGCAAATCACCGGCTCAGGCCGCCTGGGTCAACTGGAACAACGCGGCCAACCAAATCAATGTCGCAAATGCGGCCGATATCGCAAGCTGGGGTGCGGGCGAGACGATCCAGCTCGGCGATCCGAATCCCACCGGGGATAACACCCTTGAGATGATCGCCCTGGATATCAGTAATTACATGTACAATAACTATGGCCGGGTGTGGCGGCAGCGGGGCTTGTTGTTCTCGAACAGCATCGGGGGCGTCGACGGTCCGGTTCGTCTCGATTACTCCGGCAGTGCCGCGCAGGGCACGCCCGTCGGCTCCTATAGCAATGGCGATGGATCGAAGCAGGACGTGACGCTCAGTGTCTTCACGAACAAAAAAAGCCCGGTATCGGACTCCAATCTGCTGTTCGTCCGCGAGATGCTTCGTCCGGGCGCAACGGCTCTGGGAGCAGGCCGGTGGGCGCGCCTCATCGGTATCTACGTCTGATCGACAACCCGGTGCCCCGCTGGCACCGTTCGGCCGGCAGGGCAAATCGCGCCGATGCGAGATGCCCTGCGCCATCGTCCGACTTCCTGGGCAACCCTGTGGATCACGGGGACAACCGGTGCCATCAATGCCGTTTTCGTCATCAATTCATATTTGAGCCGCAAATCCTTCTTGAGGGATTCATGCGTCCAAACGACACTGTTTCAACTGAAAATTGTTACCATTGCTCGGTTAATCCATTATAACGACATGCTGGTGGCAGCGATTCCAGCGGGTCGAATTGGGGCTTGTGTCGGCTCATTGAGATCCACTACGGGAACATGGTGAAGCGTGCCTAAAACGGAACCTGCGGCAAGCATGAAATTCGATCGTATCTGTGGGAAACTCTCGCTGCTTCCGCGGTTTTCCAAGCAATTGATTTTGGCAGGTGCCGATTTCGTCATCCTGCTTCTGAGCGTTTATTTCGCCTATGTGCTGCGGCTCGGCTTCGTCTTCACGCCGAATGGTGCGCAATGCCTTCTGATGCTGGCCGCACCCGTTCTCGCCATTCCGGTTTTCCTGCGGTTCGGGCTTTATCGGGCCATCATCCGCTATCTGCCGGAGCGGGCGATCTGGCCGATCTTTCAGGCAACCGCCATCGCCTCCCTGTTCTGGGTCACGCTCGTCTTCCTGACCGAGATGACGGGCGTGGAAGGCGTGCCGCGATCGGTGCCCCTGCTTTACTGGCTGTTGAGCACGATCCTGATCGCCTCGAGCCGCTTCGGCGCGAAATGGCTGCTGCGGCTCGGCCAGGGCAGCAAGACCTACAGCCATTCCGCCCTCATCGTCGGGGCCGGCGAGGCCGGCCGGCAATTGGCGACGGCCCTGCGCAGCCATAGCGATACTTTCGTGCTCGGCTTCGTGGACAAGGACCCTTCGCTCTATGGCATGGATATTGTCGGTCTGCGCGTCTACCCGCCCGAGCAGATCCAGGGCCTGATTGAAAATCACGGCGTCACCGAGATCGTCATCTGCGATCCCACGCTTGATGGCGCCGAGCGCCGCCAGCTGATCACGCAGCTCAGCAAGCTGCCGGTCAACACCCGCATTCTGCCGCCGATCGCCGATTTGACGCGCGGCAAATATCTGGTGAGCGCCCTGCGCAGCATCGAGATAGACGATCTGCTCGGCCGCTCGCCCGTTCCGCCCGATGCTTCGCTCCTGCGCAGCATGGTGGAGGGAAAGGTCATCATGGTAACCGGCGCGGGAGGATCGATCGGCAGTCAGCTCTGCCGCACGGTTGCCCACTGGTCGCCTGCGCGCGTCGTTCTGTTCGAGATGAGCGAATTCGCGCTTTACCAGATCGACCGCAAGCTTCGCGACGAGGCGGCGGGTTGTGAAATCGTGCCGGTTCTCGGATCAGCCCTCGATCAGGAACTCGTCGAGCGCACCATCCGCAAATATGGTGTCGACACCGTCTATCATTGCGCGGCCTATAAGCACGTTCCCCTGGTGGAGGCGAACCCGTTCGAGGGCATCCGCAACAATGTCTTCGGTACCGCGGCCGTTGCACAAGCCGTTCTGGCGACGGGGACCGATCGCATGGTCCTGATCTCCTCGGACAAGGCAGTGCGGCCGACCAATGTCATGGGCGCCACCAAGCGCTGGGCCGAGTTCATTGTCCAATATTATAGCGGCATTGCCAGGGCGAACGGGAGGACACAGTCCTTTTCGTCGGTGCGCTTCGGCAATGTCCTGGGCTCGAACGGCTCGGTCGTGCCGCTGTTTCAGGAGCAGATCGCCCGGGGCGGCCCCGTCACGCTCACCCATGAGGACATGACGCGCTATTTCATGTCGATCCGGGAGGCCTCCGAACTGATCATCCAGTCGGGCGCCGTTTCGGAAACCGGCGATACGGTCCTTCTCGAAATGGGCGAGCCGGTGAAAATTCGCGACCTTGCGGAGAATATGATCCTGCTTGCCGGGCTCACCGTCCGCAACGAGCAGAATCCCGATGGTGACATCGCGATCGAGATCATCGGCATACGCGAGGGAGAAAAGCTTTATGAGGAGCTTTTCTATGATCCCTCCAGCGCGGAAGTCACCAAACACCCCAAGATCATGCGGGCGCGCCACAGCGGCCTCACCGTTCCCGATCTGCCGGCCGAGCTCGAGAGATTGCGTGCCGCCGTCGATGCCCGTGACGAGGAACGGACCCGGCGCATCCTCTTCGGCCTGATCAAGGCGGCAGGCCAGCCGCACAAGCTCTCCGCCTGAACGGCTCCTGTTAAAGGATGCCGCGAAAACGCAGCAAAAGCGCGGTCGTGGCGGCGAAGCCTGTAACGGTAAAGGCAAGCGTCCCGGTGAGGCCGGTGCCGATGATACCTGCCGCGCAAAAGGCCAGCAGTATGTTGAGCGCCGCGACATGGCCGATGACGCGCAGGACCGGCCAGCCGGCGCGTTTGGCCACCTGATAGCCATGTTTGGAATGGGCGGCGAGAACGTTCTCGCCGGCAAGGAGCCGCATCACCAGCGTCGAGCCGGTCTCCAGGAGATAATAGAGCGGCAGCAGCAGGCCGGCGAGAAGCGCGGCCTCGCGCGCCACCATCAGGAAGACCGCGCCAGAGAGAAGACCGAGCGGCAGGCTGCCGGAATCGCCGAGAAAGATCCGGGCCGGCGGCCTGTTGAAGAAGGCGAAGCCGAGAAGGGCGCCCGCCGCCGCCGTCGCAATCGCACCGCTCTGCGGGGCTGTCATCCCCACCAGGGCGAAGAGCGCCGCCGCCAGCAGCGGAACGCCGATGCCCGCAACGGTCATCAGGTCGAGCCCGTCCATGAAATTGGTCATGTTGATGAAGGAGAGAAGGGCGAAGCCCATCAACAGCACCTCCAGCCAGTGCGGCAGAAGGTTCGGCACCAACCGGAAATCCGCGCCGAACCCATAGACGCAGAGAGCCGCGGCAAGGATCTGCGCGCAAAGCCTGACCGCCACCGGGAGCGAATGCCGGTCGTCGAGAAAGCCGGTCAGCCAGAGAAGCCCCGCCGCGGCCGTCAGCGAGATGAGGAGGCGCGGATCGAGCCCTGCCGCCGGCGCAAAGGCTGCGAGCGCGGCAAGTGCAGCCGGGACGACGGCGAGCCCGCCGATCTGCCGGGCCGCAACCGTATGGTTGGAGCGTTCGTTCCTGGCCGCGGCAAGAAAATCGGGCGGCAGGATTCGCGCGAGCGCCGCCAGGAGCAGAACGGCGGCTGCGGCACTCGTCAGGAACGAAACGATCAGAAAGGACATCGGGCCAGGCTCTCGCGGCAGGTGAGACGTCAGTAGCATTGGCCGCATGAAACGGGCAAGACCGGACGGATGGCTTTCCTCGAACGAGCGTTGAATGGCGCATCCTGCGGACCTTCCCGGAAAAACAAGGAATTAGCACAATTTGCAGAATCAGGATCCGAAGTCTTTGCGACCGCCGATCCGCCTGTGGGAAACGCTTCAGGCATGCGCAAAACTGTGAAAAAGCTCCATTGCGCTGGCCTTTGCGAGCAGTTATAAGGCCGCCCTACCGCTCTGTTACGGATGTGACAGCGCGATGGGGCGTAGCCAAGTGGTAAGGCAGCGGTTTTTGGTACCGCCATTCCCTGGTTCGAATCCAGGCGCCCCAGCCACTCGCCACGGGCTGCACTTCGACAAACCGATGGCTTGGGGTGGGGCGATCCCTTCCGGTCGCAAATACGCCGTATTCGGCGATGATGTCGTGTTGACTCGTGTGAATTAGTTCTCCATGTACGCTGCACCGCGATGGTCCGACTTCCCTTTACGAAAGGCGCGTATTTTGACGAGTTCCAGGCTGCCTCAGGAGCGGGGATGAACATCGAAATTCCGAATAGAAGCAATCAGGGCCTCGTGACGCCGGCCGAGCCGACGACCGGGCCTGCCGTGGCTCTCCGGGACATCGGAGAAGCGCTCGCCAAATACCGTCTGGCGCTCATTTTCGGCTGGCAGGATGTCGCCCAGCGCTATCGCCGCTCGCGCGTGGGTGCGTTCTGGCTGACGCTGAACATGGCGGTCTTCATCGGCGCGCTCGGCCTGATTTTTGGAACGCTCTTCAAGTCCGATATGCGGGAGTTTCTTCCATATCTCTGCGCGGGCATCATTTCCTGGGGATTTATATCGACCTGCCTGTCGGAAGGCTGTACGGCGTTCAGTTCTTCTGATGGAATTATTCTTCAGGTCCGGATGCCCCTGTTTACGCATATCATGCGGGCGCTGTGGCGGAATGTGATTATATTTGCTCATAACATCGTTATTTTTCCGGTAATCGCATTAATTTTGAGCAGGGGGATCAATTTCAACATCATATGGGCGCTGCCGGGCTTCCTGCTGGTATGCATGAACCTTGCCTGGATGATGCTGATCCTTGCCATCCTTTGCGCCAGATTTCGGGACATGACCCAGGTGGTGACGAATATCTTGCAGGTCATGTTTTACGCGACGCCGATCATGTGGATGGTGAAGATCCTTCCCGAGCACGTCTCGAGGGCTTTCATTGATTGGAACCCGTTCTATCACTTCATCGAGCTGGTGAGGGGGCCGCTCCTTGGCCAGGCGCCGACCGCTCTCGACTGGGGCATTCCGATCGCCCTTGCGATTGTCGGCTGGGGGGGAGCTGTTGTCTTCTTCGGCAAGTACCGTTGGCGCGTGGCATATTGGTTGTAGAGATGAGTCAGATCCAGCTTCAGAATGTGAGCGTAGAGTTCCCGATCTATAACTCGTCCAGCCGCTCGTTGAAGAACCGCGTTCTCAGCCTGGCCACCGGCGGCAAGATCGAGCGGCGCAGCGACCGGCTGGTGATCGTGCGTGGCCTGGATGACGTTTCCCTGAGCTTCAGGGATGGAGACCGGATCGGCCTGATCGGTCACAATGGTTCGGGCAAGACGACGCTGCTGCGCGTGCTTTCCGGAATTTATGCGCCGACCCATGGAAGCGCCGTGATCAACGGGAATTGCGTCTCGCTCATCAATATCAATCTCGGTATTGACCCCGAGGCGACCGGGCGGGAGAACATCCGTCTGCGGTCGGCGATGATGGGGATGCACCCCAAGGAGATCGCCGAAAATTTCGAGGAGATCGCCGAGTTCTCAGGGCTGGGCGAGTTTCTGGACGTACCGTTCAGAACCTATTCCTCGGGCATGCAGCTGCGCCTGGCATTCGCCACCTCCACATCCGTCCGTCCGGAAATTCTCATCATGGATGAATGGCTTTCCACCGGCGACGAGGATTTCAAGGAGCGGGCGAACAAGCGCATGCGCGATCTGGTCGACACCACCAAGATACTGGTTCTTGCAAGCCACTCGAAGGAATTGCTGGAGGAAAACTGCAATCGGGTGATCTGGCTCGAACATGGCCGTGTGAGAATGGACGGCGCGCCGGGCGACGTCCTGTCCGCTTATTTCAGTCACTGAGACGACGATGAATGGGGCAATCGAACTCCGCCGAAAGATGTCGGTCCCCCCTGTGAGCGGGTTCGACGGCGGGGCGTGTCTGCAGAATACTTACATTTGGTTTCTCTGCTATCCGTATTTAAAGCCAATACCGATAAATTATACTAATATCCGCGTTTTAGAATATAGCCAAGAAAACCATCAAAAAGTGTTCTAGCTATTCATGAAACAGCGCCTTGTTAATTCTTTCCTCGAACGGTCGGCAATTGGTTTTGCCGCCGCCGGCCGGCAGGCGAAAACTATTCAATCCTCTGTATTAGGAAATTTATCTTAATGCTTAAGTTGAGCAATCACTTCAGGCAATTGACCAACGCTTTGCGCTATCTGACGCGAGGGGATGTGGCCGGCCTGGTGAACCGGTTGAAATGGTATGGACGCGAATATTCGAACGTCAAGGTTCGCAAGCGCCTGACCCAGGGCGACAAGGCCGTTTGGGGCATTCTCTGCACGCCGCACACGCTGTTCATCGCGCAGGCCATATCTGCGCGTTTGGCAAGCCACGGCATCGGAAGCGAGATCATCACGGGCCACCCAAAGCGGTTCGACCATGATTTCTACATCGTCTTGTGCGCACAGATGTTCAAGCAGCTGCCGCCGGCGAACCGCCGCGTCATCTTTCAGCTCGAACAGTCCGTCAGCTCGCGCTGGTTTACCGATAGATATATCAGGGACATGGAAGAATCCTTCGCCGTCCTCGAATATTCCCTCACCAATATCGAGTTTCTCGCGAAAAAAGGGGTGAAATACCCCCATGTCCACTATCTCCCGATCGGCGCATCGGTGAATGGGAGCGTGCCCGATGCGAGGACGGAAAAGAAATACGATTTCGTTTTTTATGGCGACAGCCTGAGTTCCGAACGGCGGCGGAAGTTCCTGCAGGCGCTCCAGTCCCGATACACCGTCAGGATCTGCAACGACGTGTTCGGCGAGGAGATGCACGGCATCATCCGGGAGGCGCGCGCCGTCATCAACATCCATTATTACGAAGGCGCCCTGCTCGAAACGCCGCGTATCTGCGAATGCATTTCGCTGGGCGTGCCCGTCCTTTCTGAAGCGACCGCCGATCAGGGCGATTATCCCGAGCTCGACGGCGCCGTGAAATATTTTGAGCAGGATTCCATCCCGTCGATGATGGCCGCCGCCGACGAAATGATGCGGAATATCGGGCGCTTCGAAGAGACGCTTCCGGTCGCGGCTGCCGCCAGCGCGGATCGTTTCGCCTTCATGTTCGACCGCTTCCTGGTCGCTCTCGGCGTCCTGCCCGCCAACGCCATTCTCGAAAAGCCGATATATCTCCCCCGCAACAGCAGCTTCTTCGCCCTCTCGCTTCCCGAGACGATCGAAAGAAGGAAGGAGATAACCCGAACCTGCCCCGGCGAATTCGTCATTTTTGACGGAATCCGCAACACGCGCGGCTGGGTCGGATGTGCGAGCAGCTTCAGCGCCCTGTCGCGCTATGCGCTCAACGAGCGCCTGGAGAAGCTGACCGTAATAGAGGACGATGTCATCCTGCCGCCCGATTTTGATCAGGTCTTTGAAGAAGTGATGGACTATCTCGACAGCAAACACGCGAGATGGGATGTTTTCTCGGGCATGTTGGCCGACGTACACCCTTCAACGCGTGTGCTCTCCGTCGATACCGTTGCCGGCCGTACCTACGTGACCCTGGATAAAATGACAAGCATGGTCTTCAACATCTATAGCAGGCGGGCACTGGAGTTGTTGTCGTCGTGGAACCCGCTCGATACGGACGCGGTGAGCAACACGATCGACAGATATCTGGAACGCCAGAAGGATCTCAGGATCGTCGTGACCCTGCCCTTCATCGCAGGGCATAGGGAAGGGGTGACATCCACCCTATGGGGCTTTGAAAACGGACGCTACACCCCGATGATCGCCGAAGCCGAGCGCAAGGTCGAAACTCTGGCTCGCAAGTGGCGGGAGAGAAATCAATAGTCAAAACGACAGGACATCTCAGGTCGGTATATGGCTGCTGGACGTTTCAGCGGCTTTATTGTCAGCCAGCCACTGCTCGGCGAGTTCGCGTAGCCGGCCTTCGGCCTTTGCTATCATCGGGGCATACTGACTGTTTTGTATTCCCCACAACGTCGAATGAAGTTCCTCGCGGTGGCCCACAATGAACGGAAGGGCGACCACCACATGGAAATCGGTGAGATTTTGCAAATAGCGATCGACGGCATTGCCCTCGACATCATGATTTGTGGGGTCCCATTTCGAAAGCAGCTGAAGCGCCCGTTTATTGTAGATATTGAAAACCATACTGACCATACGATCCACGGTCACATAGGTCCTGCCTTTGTGAATATCGACGGAGAGCACCCGGGTATCCGGATGAACCTCGGCCATCATGCCTGAGAAAATATCCCAGGGAGCCGATCGACCATCCAGATATTCATGAATATCGGGAATTATTTCCTGATAATTTGAAGGGAACAGGGCGTCGTCTTCAAATATGGTCAGTCGATCGATCTTGTTCTCCAGCGCATATCTGGCCAACGCGCTGAAGCTCATACCACAACCTATCCATCCCGGCCTATACCTTACCCCGTCGAAGACCGCGCTGTGAGGCGGTTTCGTCTCCATCAACAACTGCCGACGCGCGATGGTTTCCGGCAGGGAAAGAGCAATTGTGTTACTCTTCTCCGGTAAATGGGGAATACGCTGCTGCATCTTGGCTTCCGGTAGGAAGCCGAGGGCCACCAAAGCGCGATCAAGCATGAAGGCGAAACGGTCCGCACTCTTTTCGGCCGATACCTTTATCTGGGATACATGCTCATCGACATGAGCCAGCATCTGTTCGGCCTCGTGCAACATGTCTGCAATGGAATCTTCTTTGAAAAAACGCACCGCTCCCGACAATTCGGGATACTCGTCCTGGTCGCTCGCCCCCTCCGAGAGAATGGGCACCCCCAATGCGATGCATTCCTGAATGCGCGGCATTTCGAGAAGCGCACCGTCGTAATAATGGATGTTCACCACAATTTTCGCGCGCCTGATGGCTTCCTTCATCTCTTCGCCGAAGAGGTTGTTGTATATCTTGACCGAGAACCTCTTTTGCAGCTCCGCCAGCATTTTCTGCCTCCGCGGAGAACTGTTGCTGTCCCCATAGAAAAGGAAGTCATATTCCTTCTGTTCGGAGGAGGGGATGTCTATCTCGGAGGAAGAGAGGCCAATCGGAAGATAGTAGACGTGCGGGTATTGAATTCCTTTTTCCGCAAGGAACGCAATATTCGTGAGCGAATATTCAAAAACCGCCAGCGAATTTTCAAGGGCGCTTAGATAGGCATCAGTGAACCAGCGCGAGCTGACGGACTGCTCCAATTGAAAGAGGATACGCCGTTCGCTGGGCGGCAGCTTCTCGAACATCTGAGCGCAAAGCACGATATAGAAGTCGTGGCCGAAATCCTCGGGAGGAGACGTCACGACATCCGAGTTGATGTTGTGGGCAGCCAGCCTGTCTGCAATCGATCGTGCGATGAAAAGCGTGTGCGGAGTGGTCAGGATGCACCATCTCGCACCTTCTCCAATTCTCCTTCTTTCGATGATTTCCTGAAGGCTGTTCCCGCGGCTGTAAAGCTTCAATCGGTCGATGAAGCTGCCCATGTCGCCCTTCAGAAGATAGCGCGCTCCATTTTTCAAGCGATGCAGAAGAATGACATGGCCCGGGGTACCATGCATGTTTCCGGTCAGTGCCCCACCACGCAAATTACCCATTACGCGGCGCAGAACGCGCATTGGCCTGGTAATGCGCCAGGAATTCGATGAAAGGATTATGGCGCGCTCTCTTTCCAGTCTTTCAATAGCTCTCTGCTGATGTATGGAATTCCCTTCCAGCAGGGAAATTCTTTCCTTCGCTTCTCTCAGATTTTGCTCATCAAGCTTCTTCTGTTGATTGGCCAGAGTAAGTTCTTCCTGGAGATTCTGGTTCGAAATCCTTGACTGGTCCAGCTCGGCATCCCGGAGAGCCATGACGGCTTCCCACGACTGGATGATCTCGCTGTCATTAATCGGCTGTTCAAGAAAGCCCCCGGCCAAAGGAGCAAGTTTGCTATCTGATGCCAACGCGATGTGGTAATAGGGCTTGTAAACCCCTGGAGCTTCCACAATCTCGCCGTTCTCCTGGATGTAGCTTTTAATTAAAGACCGATTGCCTGTGGGTAATAGAGCTGATCCAAATACAATCCTTTGACTGAAAAGCTCAATATTCTTAAAAAAGCTTCTAAGGAGGTTTCTGAATTCGTCTTCATACAGTTCTTTTACATGAAACTTGTTTGAGAAATTTCTCTCGTCAGAGTAAAATTTCTTATCCGGGGATGATATGATTACAACGCCATCCGGTCTCAATACACGCTTGAACTCACTCAGCATTTTCTCATGCTTGTCGTGATGCTCCAGCGTTTCGAAGCTCACGATCAGGTCAATGCTGTTGTCTTCCAAAGGGATCTCAGTGCAATCACCTGCTTTGAACGCAAGATTTGGGGCGGTATATTTATTGGCAGCGTGCCTGACGACTTCTTGGTCGATATCGATGCCTATTACACTTCTGGCATGCTTTGCCAGAAGTGCGCTCCCGTAACCTTCTCCACAAGCGATATCGAGAACTTCCTTGCCCGAGGCGAGAGGCGTCGCGACGAGATAGCGATGCAAATGCTCCAGGGCGATATTCCCGGATATTTCGGGGACGTACCTCTCACCGGTGAATGGAAGTGCGTCTTCTGAACTCTTGGACATTTGAACCTCAAGGATCTCAGCGGTGTCGCTCTCTATCGACTTCAACCCAGCAGTCAACCAGAAGCGTGTCGGGATTAAGAAACTGTTCGTTAATTTTCAGAAAGAGCTCCCTTGAGCGTGCCCCCAAAAGATCGTTATTTTGCGCCAATAGCCAGTTCAAAGCAGCTTCAACCCATGCACCCCATAAAACCGCACCGCTGAACGAACGAACTGGCGGATGTGCCAGGCGCCTTTTTTGGCTGCGTGGCCGCCGGCGTGGATGATGCGTATGTCGGGTACATAGGCGGTGGGGGCGATCTGGTTTGAGCGCAGCGACAGGTCGAAATCCTCGAAATAGAGCATGTATCCGGGATCGAAGCCGTGCAGCCTTTTCAGCATATCGCTTCTGAAGAACATGAAGCAGCCGCTCACGATCGGCGGGTTCCAGAACACCGCATTTTGAGTTTCCGCCCGCATTTCATAGCGGGAGAGCCGCTTGTCGAAGAGTGAGCGCAGGGCCTGCGGCGCGAAGCCTCTCAGCAGGAGGTCGAAGACCGCGGGGTAACGTTTGCAGAGATATTGCCTCCGGCCGTCGGGCCACTGGGCGAAAGGGGAGATCAGCGCGCAATCGGTATTGTCGCGCATGAAGCGCAGGGCAAGGCTCAGCGCATCGGGCTGCAGCTGGATATCGGGGTTTAGGATGAGGTGGAATTCGCCCAGCCTGTCCAGCGCCAGATTGTGGCCCCGGCCGAAGCCGATATTGCCGTGGCCGTGGATGAGCCGGACATGATTGCCGAAGGGCAGTTCCTCCAGCAGGGGCGGGATCTCGCTTTTCGCCGAATTGTCCACCAGCGTTATCAGGACCGAACCGGGCTCGAACGGCTTCAGCGCTTCGCCGAGGCTTTCCAGCGTGGCCCGCAGCTCCGCCGGATCCTGTTCGAACGTGACGATCGAGACGCTCAACAGCAGCTTTTCGCCGGCCGTGGTCTTGCTGGAAACTGAACTTGAATCACGCATTCATCAAAACGCCTTATATCCACGCAGACATTCGGAGGCGGCCGGGACCGATCGGTTGTGGACGAATGGCAAGGCCGCATTGCCGGTTGTCGTTTTCCTGTGTCTGCCCAGTCGCAAAATCAAAGCTGCAATGTTATGGGGGCTATTATCGAAAATGCTGAAGGGAAGCTAGATGAAGGGAATAATACTCGCCGGCGGAAGCGGCACCAGGCTGTATCCTCTAACGATAGCCGTATCCAAGCAGATTCTCCCCATCTACGACAAGCCGATGATCTATTATCCGCTGAGCGTCCTCATGCTCGCCGGTATTCGCGATATCCTGATCATCTCCACACCGCATGATCTGCCGCTTTTCCAGAAGCTCCTGGGCGACGGCAGCGATTTCGGCGTCAATTTCTCCTATGCCGAGCAGGCGCAGCCGAACGGACTTGCCGAGGCCTTCATCATCGGGCGCGAGTTCATCGGCAATGACAGCGTCGCCATGATCCTGGGCGACAATATCTATTTCGGCGACGGGCTGTCCCATCTCTGCCAGCTTTCCTCCCAGATGGAAAAGGGCGGCACCGTCTTCGCCTATCGCGTCGATGACCCCCAGCGCTATGGCGTCGTCGAATTCGACAGCGGCACGGGGAAGGCGATCTCGATCGAGGAGAAGCCGGAAAAGCCGAAATCCCACTGGGCCGTGACCGGTCTTTATTTCTATGACAACCAGGTGGTCGATATCGCCCGCTCGATCAAGCCGTCGGCCCGCGGCGAGCTGGAGATCACCACGGTCAACAACATCTATCTGGAGCGCGGCGAGTTGAGCGTGCGGCAACTGGGCCGCGGCTATGCCTGGCTCGATACCGGCACCCATGACAGCCTTCACGAGGCTGCGTCCTTCGTGCGCACCATCGAGAAGCGGCAGGGGATCAAGATCGCCTGTCCGGAGGAAATCGGGCTGGAGAGCGGCTGGCTCTCCGGCGAGGCGGTGCTGGAAAGGGCTGCAAAGCTCGGCAAAACGGAGTATGCCGCCTATCTGCGTCGTCGTGTGGAGGAAATAGGAAAGTGACAATGGAAGTTCGGTCACTCGGACTGGAAGGAGTTTTCGAGATCGTCCCGCGTAAATTCGGCGATCATCGCGGGTTCTTTTCAGAAACCTATAGTGCGAAATCGCTGGCCGAGGCGGGGATCGATCTGCAATTCGTGCAGGACAATCACTCCTATTCGGCCGCCAAGGGCGTTTTGCGGGGTCTTCATTATCAGTTGCCGCCGCGCGCGCAGGACAAGCTGGTGCGGGTGGTCCGCGGCGCCATTCTGGATGTCGCCGTCGATATCCGGAAAAGTTCTCCGACCTTCGGAAAATGGATTTCGCTTGAGGTTTCGGCTGAAAAGTGGAACCAGATCCTGGTGCCGAAGGGCTTTGCCCATGGTTTCGTCACGCTCGTCGAGAATACGGAAGTGGTCTACAAGGTGACCGACTATTATTCGCCCGAGCATGACCGGTCGATCCGGTTCGACGATCCCGCTATCGGCATCGATTGGCCGATCCCGGCTTCCGGCGTTCAACTGTCGGACAAGGACCGCAACGCGCCGCTTCTGGCCGACGCAGACATATTTGCTTGAGGGGTGAGAAAGATGAATATCCTCGTCACGGGTGGAGCCGGCTTTATCGGATCGGCCGTATGCCGGCATCTCGCGGCCAATCCCAAGATCAACATCATCAATCTCGACAAGCTCACCTATGCCGGCAACCTGGCATCGCTGCGCCAGATCGAAAACCATCCGAACTATCGCTTCGCGCAGTGCGATATCTGCGACGACGGCCGGGTTCTGGAACTCCTGCGCGACAATGAGATCGATGTCGTCATGCACCTTGCAGCGGAGAGCCATGTCGATCGTTCGATCGATGGTCCGGCGGCCTTCATCGAAACCAACATCATCGGCACGTTCCGGCTGCTCAATGCCGCGCTCGCCTATTGGCGCGAACTGCCGGAGCCGCGCCGGTCGAACTTCCGCTTCCACCACATCTCGACGGACGAGGTCTTCGGCGATCTTCCCTTCGATAGCGGCATCTTCACCGAGGAGACGCCCTATAAGCCCTCGTCACCCTATTCGGCCTCGAAGGCCGCCTCGGACCATCTGGTGCGCGCCTGGCACGAGACATACGGCCTGCCGGTGGTCCTCTCCAACTGCTCCAACAATTACGGGCCGTTTCACTTCCCGGAAAAGCTCATTCCACTGGTCATCCTGAACGCGCTCGATGAGAAGCCCTTGCCGGTCTATGGCGCCGGCGCCAATGTTCGCGACTGGCTCTTCGTCGAGGATCATGCGCGCGCCCTGGAGCTGGTGGCGACGCGGGGCAAGGTCGGCGAGAGCTATAATATCGGCGGCCGTTCCGAGCGCACCAATCTGAATGTCGTGGAGACGATCTGCGCCATTCTCGACAAAAAGCGCCCGCGCGCCGGTGGCCGGCGCTACGCCGATCTGATCACCTTCGTCACCGATCGCCCCGGCCACGACCGCCGTTATGCGATCGATGCTTCGAAGATCGAGCGGGATCTCGGCTGGAAGCCGCAGGAAACCTTTGAGACCGGTCTTGAGAAGACCATCCAGTGGTATCTCGACAATGACTGGTGGTGGGGCCCCATCCGCAGCGGCCGCTATGCCGGGGAGCGCCTCGGCAGCGCAGCGGCGGCGGTCAAGGCGGGCGCGGCATAAGCCTTGCGGGCGCCATAGGCCTAAATGATCAGGCCAGGTCGGTGGATTACTGATTTGGCCTGATGCTTCTCGGGTATCCTAGCCCATTTAGCTGACGTTTCTGCCGGAAGATGCTGGTTTATGCTGGCGGCATCGAAAGGCGGGAACGCACATGAAAAAAGCGCTCATCACCGGTGTCACAGGTCAGGACGGATCCTATCTGGCTTCTCTGCTGCTGGATAAGGGCTATGAGGTCCATGGCATCAAGCGGCGGTCCTCCCTTTTCAATACCGACAGGATCGATCATCTCTATGAGGATCCGCATGTCAGGGACCGTCGGTTCATTCTCCATTATGGCGACATGACGGATTCGTCCGGCCTCATCCGCGTCATGCAGCAGGTGCAGCCGGACGAGGTGTATAATCTGGCGGCGCAATCCCATGTGGCGGTCTCTTTCGAGGAGCCGGAATACACGGCCAATTCCGATGCGCTCGGCACGCTGCGCATCCTGGAGGCGATCCGCATCCTCAAGCTCGAGGACAAGACCCGCTTCTACCAGGCCTCCACCTCGGAGCTTTACGGGCTCGTCCAGGAGATGCCCCAGCGCGAGACGACCCCCTTCTATCCCCGTTCGCCCTATGCCGTCGCCAAGCTCTATGCCTACTGGATCACGGTCAATTATCGGGAAGCCTATGGCATCTATGCCTGCAACGGCATTCTCTTCAATCACGAAAGCCCGGTCCGCGGCGAGACCTTCGTGACGCGCAAGATCACCCGCGCGCTGGCGCGCATCAAGCTGCACCTTCAGGATTGCCTCTATCTCGGCAATCTCGATGCCCGGCGCGACTGGGGCCATGCCAGGGATTATGTCGAGATGCAGTGGCTGATGCTGCAGCAGCAGCATCCGGAGGATTTCGTGATCGCCACCGGCGTGCAGTACAGTGTCCGCGATTTCGTCGAGGCGGCCGCCAACGAGATCGGGATCAGGATCATGTGGAAGGGCAAGGGCGTCGACGAGAAAGGCTATGACCAGAACGGCCGGTGCATCGTCGCCGTCGATCCGCGCTATTTCCGCCCGACGGAAGTCGAAACCCTGCTCGGCGATCCCACCAAGGCGAAGGTGAGGCTCGGATGGGAGCCCAGGACCACCTTCGAGGAACTGGTTGCCGAAATGATGATGGAAGACATGAAAGCGGCCGAGCGCGACGAGCTTGTAAAATGCCACGGCTATCCGGCATATGATTATCACGAGTGATCGACCGGCAGTTCCGCCCCCGCATCTCACCTGATCGTGATGTTTTCTTCATCCTTTTGCGGCAAAGCTGGCGCTTCTGGCAGAATTCTGGAAAATTGCGCGGGCGTTGCGGCATTTCTCAATCAACGATGTGAATATGAGCGATTTGAAATTTGGAACAAGCGGCCTGCGAGGGCTTGTCACCGAACTCGGCGATGATGTCTGCAGGGCCTATACGCTCGCTTTCCTCAAGCATCTGCAGAGCCGGCATGATGTGCCGGCGGATGGCCTGCTCCTTGTCGGCCATGATCTGCGCGCCAGCAGCCCGCGCATTGCAGCAGCCTGCATCAGCGCGGCCAGGGCCTTCGGCATGCGCGTCGAGAATTGCGGTGCCCTGCCGACGCCGGCTCTCGCCTTTCGCGCCCTGAGCCTGCACGTCCCGGCGATCATGGTGACCGGCAGCCATATCCCCGATGACCGCAACGGGCTTAAATTCTATCGTCCCGATGGCGAGATCGACAAATCGGATGAGGCGGGGATTCTGGCGTTTCTCGATCTCGATCAGCCGGCGCCGCCGGCAAGCGGCGAAGCCGCGTTGTCGCAGGAGGCCCTGAGCCGCTATGTCGCGCGCTGCGCCTCCCTGTTGCCTCAGGGCGCATTGGCAGGCAGGCGGATCGGCGTTTACCAGCACAGCTCCGTCGCCCGCGACATCATGGTCGACATCCTGAGAGAAGCGGGTGCCGAGGCGATCGGCGTCGGGCGGTCCGACGTATTCGTCCCCGTCGATACCGAGGCGCTGCGCCCCGAGGATATCGCCTTTGCCGAAAAAACCTGCCGGGAGCTGAAGCTCGACGCGCTGGTCTCCACCGATGGCGATGCCGACCGGCCGCTGATCGCTGACGAGAACGGCAATTTCCTGCGTGGCGACATGGTCGGGCTTCTGACGGCCCGCTTTCTCGGAGCCGATGCCGTGGTGACGCCGGTCACCTCCAACACCTCCATCGAGCATTGCGGCTTCTTCGATCACGTTTACCGCACCCGCGTCGGCTCGCCCTATGTCATCGAGGGCATGGGTAGGGCGGGCAGCGACGGCTGTCGCACGATCGTCGGCTTCGAGGCCAATGGCGGCGTGCTGCTCGGCACATCAGTGACGGTCGGGGGAAACCCGCTCGATGCGCTGCCGACGCGCGACGCCATGCTGCCGATCCTCAGCGTCCTCGGCATGGCGGCGAGGGAAGGGCTGTCCCTGTCCGGGCTCGTAGCCGGGCTTCCCGCGCGCTTCACCGCCAGCGGCCGGCTCGAGCATGTGCCGGCCGAAGAGAGCTCGGCTTTTCTGAAAAGCCTCGAAAATGCCGAAGCCATGCGAGGCTTCTTCGTCGATGCCGGCTCCATCAGGGACAGCGACCGCATCGACGGGACGCGCGTCGTTCTTGCAAGCGGCGAGCTTGTGCATTATCGCGCGTCGGGCAATGCGCCCGAATTGCGCTGCTATACCGAGGCGGCCTCGAAGGAGCGCGCGGCCGAGCTGCTGGCGTGGGGACTGGACCGTGCCAGGCAGGCGTTGAAGGATAAGGAGTTCTCCCGATAATGAAGATCATACCGGCGATCATGAGCGGTGGGGCGGGCGCACGCCTCTGGCCCGTTTCGCGGGAGACCCATCCCAAGCCCTTCATCCGCCTGGCCGATGGCAAGAGCCTGCTGCAGCATGCCTTCCTGCGCGCCGCGGCGCTGCCGGATGTGGAGCAGATCGTCACGATCACCAATCGCGAGCTCTTCTTCAAGACCGAGGACGAATACCGCGAACTCGGTATTCCGAAGCTCGATTGCACCTATCTCCTGGAGCCGATGGGCCGCGATACGGCGGCGGCGGGCGCCATCGTCTCGCTGCATGTGCAAAAGGTCTATGGCGACGACGCCGTCATCGCGCTCTTTCCCGCCGATCATATGATCCGTGATCTGGAGGCTTTCCGCGCGGCGGCGGTGAAGGCCATCGCCCTGGCCGATGCCGGGCGGCTGGTGACCTTCGGCATCGCGCCGCAATATCCCGAGACAGGCTATGGCTATATCGAGGCCGATGGCGCGGATGTGATCCGTTTCGTCGAAAAGCCCGATCTGGCGCGCGCCAAGGAATATATCGCGTCCGGCCGCTTCTACTGGAATTCCGGCATGTTCTGCTTTTCCGCCGGCACGATGACGAGGCTGATGGAAGAGCACTGCCCGGACATTCTGGAACAGAGCCGCAAGAGCCTTCTCGCCGGCAGGGAATCGGCGGTGGCGAGCGGCACGCGCATCGATCTGGATGAAAAGAATTTCGCGCAGGTGCCGAAGAAATCGATCGATTACGCCGTGCTGGAAAAGGCCGCCGATATTGCGGTCGTCGGCTGCGATATCGGCTGGAGCGATATCGGATCGTGGAATGCCCTGGCCGAACTGACCGAGGCGGATGATCACGGCAACCGCACCAATGGCGATGCCATGCTGGTCGATGTCGAAAACTCCTATATCCAGAGTGCAGACCGCCTGGTCGGCGCGGTCGGCGTGAAGGATCTGATCATCGTCGATTCAGCCGATGCCGTGCTGGTCGCCCACAAGGACGAGGCGCAGAACGTCAAGAAACTCTTCTCCAAGCTGAAGGACAGCGGCCACGAGGCGCACAATCTGCACAGGACCGTGCACCGCCCCTGGGGCACCTATACGGTTCTGGAGGAGGGCGAGCGCTTCAAGATCAAGCGCATCGAGGTGAAGCCGGGCGCAAGCCTCAGCCTGCAGATGCATTATCACCGCTCCGAGCACTGGGTGGTCGTCAGCGGCACGGCAAAAGTGGTCAATGGCGATCGGGAACTGCTCCTGGGCACCAATGAATCCACCTATATCCCGTCCGGCAACAAGCACCGGCTTGAAAACCCGGGGATCATGCCCCTCGTCATGATCGAGGTCCAAAGCGGCGATTATCTCGGCGAGGACGATATCGTGCGCTTTGACGATGTCTACGGGCGCAAGTGATCGCTGGTTTGCTGTCCTGCAGCGGAGACGTTGAACATCATCGATCATACCTGAATTGCCGTCGTCCCGGCGCTTGTCGCTGGGATCCGTGCCTGAACGGTGCAGCCCCGCATCATCTCCAAAGGCAAACCCCGCTCACAACAACCGGTAATTGACATCGCTCCCACCCTGGTTTCTCATCCCATGATCGGAGAGGAAGCGCAGGAGGGACGTCATGCCGGTTCGTGCAGCTTTTGGAGTGATCGGTTTCCTCGCGGTGGCCGTACTCGGCGGTTCGCCCGCTCTGGCGGCCGAAGGCACCCGGCAGGTCGTCACCACCAGGGATGCGGATTATTTCGGTTCGGACCTGCGCACCGAGCAGAATGTCTCGCTCGAACAGTGCCAGGCGGCCTGCGTGGGCGACAATGCCTGCCGCGCCTTCACCTATAATGTGAAGGCCAAATGGTGCTTCCTCAAATCCGATTTCTCGAAGCTCAATCCTTCGCCCGGCGCGATAGCCGGAAAGGTGGTCGATGCGGCGGCGGGCGGGCCGGATATCGGCGCACCGCCTGCGCTGGCCTTCGTTCCCGCATCGATCGTTGATGACGCACGCGCCTATAGGCAGAGGATAGCGGCGCTCACCCAGGCAGGCACCCCGCAACCCGCTGGCGGTCCGCTCGATGGATATCTCACCACGCTGTCCCAGGCGCCTGACGACGGAAAGCTCTGGATCGAACTGGCACGCGCCGCGCTCTCCGCACAGCCCGTGCCCGGCGAAAACCCTGCGGCCTATCAGCAGGCCGCGACCTCGGCGGCCTATAATGCCTATCAGCTTTCGCGCACGGCCGCCGCGCGGGCCGAGGCGCTCGCCGTGCTTGCCGCCGCCCTCGAAAAGCGCGCGCTCTACCGCCCGGCGCTCGATGCCTATCGTGCGAGCCTGGCGCTCGGCCCTTCGCCGCAGGTGGAGGCCGCTTATGACGATCTCAAGGCGCGCCAGGGCTTCCGCGTGGTGGATAATACCGTCGATTCCGACAACCAGGTGCCGCGCATCTGCGTGCAGCTTTCCGAACCGCTGGTGAAATCGGGCGTTGATTATTCGCAATTCGTCACGCTCGACAATGCAGCGCCAAAGGCGATCGAGGCCAAGGACCGGCAGATCTGCATCGAGGGGCTGGAGCACGGCAAGCGCTATCAGGTGACCCTGCGTGCGGGCCTTCCCGATGCCGTCGGCGACATGCTGGAAAAGCCCGTCGTGCTCAACCTCTATATCCGCGACCGCACGCCGTCGGCCCGCTTCACCGGCGAGAATTTCGTGCTGCCGTCGACGGTCCGGCGCGGCATACCGCTGGTGACGGTCAACACCTCGGTGGCGGATTTGAAGCTCTACCGCGTCAATGACCGCTCGCTCGCCGAGGTGATGACCGGCTCGCAGTTCCTGACGCAGCTCAACGATTATCAGGCGGGAAACATCGCCGACAGCTATGGCGAGCAGGTCTGGCAGGGCAAGCTCGACATCAAGCCGGAGCGCAACAAGGATGTGGTGACGAGCTTCCCCGTCGATGAGGCGCTGCCTGAGCGCAAGCCCGGCGTCTATGTGCTGACGGCGGTGCCCGATGGCGCGCCCGATAATTATGGGGCGCTCGCCACCCAATGGTTCGTCATTTCCGATATCGGCCTTGCCACCTATGCCGGCGAGGACGGGTTGAATGTCTTCGCCCGGTCGCTGGCGACCGCCAAGCCGCTTCCCGGCGTCGAACTGCAGCTCCTCGCCCGCAACAACGAAGTTCTCGGCACGGCGAAGACCGACGCCGATGGCCGCGCCACCTTCACCGCCGGCCTGACACGCGGCAGCGCCGGCCTGACACCGGCGGTCCTGACCGCGAAGAACGGCGCCAGCGATTACGTCTTCCTCGACATGACGCGCGCCGGGTTTGACCTTTCCGATCGTGGCGTCACCGGCCGGCCGGTTCCGGGCCCGATCGATGTCATGGCCTGGACGGAACGCGGCATCTATCGCGCCGGCGAGACCGTGCATGCGGCAGCCCTTGCCCGCGACCATGCCGCCGTTGCCGTGGAAGACCTGCCGCTGACCTTCGTCTTCTATAGGCCCGACGGCGTGGAGGACCGGCGCATGGTGAGCGACGGTTCCGCGCTCGGCGGCCATGTCGCCGAGCTGCCCCTGTCCGGGAATGCCATGCGCGGCACCTGGCAGATGCGCATCTTCACCGATCCCAAGGCCGCCTCGATCGCCGATCAATCCTTCCTGGTGGAGGATTTCGTGCCCGATCGCATCACCTTCGATCTTTCAAGCGATGCCAGGGAGATCGCGATAGGCAAGCCGGCGCGCGTCGATGTCGACGGCCGCTATCTCTATGGCGCGCCCGCCGCCGGGCTGGCGCTGGAAGGCGAGGTGCATCTGAAAACCGTGCGCGAGCGCAACGGCTATCCGGGCTTCTTCTTCGGCCTTGCCGATGAGGAGGCGAATGAGGACAGCCGCATCGATCTCGGCCAGCTGCCGGTGCTCGACGATCAGGGCAAGGCTTCCTTCGACGTCAATATCGACGAGGCGCCGTCCTCCACGCGTCCGTTGAGTGCCGATATCGTGGTGCGCATGCGCGAGGCCGGCGGCCGCGCCGTCGAGCGGACGCTCGCGCTGCCGGTCGCCCCGGATGGCCCGGCGATCGGCATCCGGCCGGAATTCTCAGGCAATCAGGTGGCGGAGAATTCGACCGCCGCCTTCAAGGTGATCGCCGTCGATCCCGCCGGCAAGCGCCAGAACCTTTCCGATGTGAGCTGGTCGCTGATAAAGGTCGAGCAGAACTACCAATGGTATCGCAACGGCGATGCCTGGAACTACGAGCCCGTGACCTATACCAAGAAGGTTGCCGACGGAAAGCTGACGCTCACCGCCGACGATGAGGCGGATATTTCCGTGCCTGTCGGATGGGGGCGCTACCGCCTGGAGGTCGAAACCCCGGATACGGCGGGACCGGCGACGAGCGTCGAGTTCGACGCAGGCTGGTATGTCGAGGCCCGCTCGACGGAAACGCCCGACGGGCTGGAGATCGCGCTCGACAAGGAGAGCTATGCTCCGGGCGATGTGGCGAAACTGCAGATTTCCCCGCGCTTTGCCGGCGAGGTGCTGGTGACAGTCGGCGCCGACCGCTTGCAGATGGTCAAGACGGCCAGCGTGCCTGGGGATGGTGCCACCATCGATATCCCCGTCAGCGGCGACTGGGGCGCGGGCGCCTATGTAACGGCGGCTCTGTATCGTCCGGGGGAGGCGCAAGCCAGCCGCATGCCGATGCGCGCCATCGGCATCAAATGGCTGAAGCTCGATCCCGGCAGCCGCAAGCTGGCGGTGACGCTCGACACGCCGGAGAAGACCGAGCCGCGCCGGCCGCTGAATATACCGGTGCAGGTCGCGGGGCTCGGGGCAGGGGATACGGCCTATGTAACCGTCGCCGCCGTCGATGTCGGCATCCTGAACCTGACCAGATATCAGGCGCCCGATCCCGATGGCTGGTATTTCGGCCAGCGGCAGCTCGGCCTCGAAATCCGCGATCTCTACGGCCGGCTGATCGACGGCTCGCTCGGCGCGATGGGCCGCATCCGCACCGGCGGCGACGGCGCGCAGATGACGACGGAGGGAAGCCCGCCGACTGAGAAGCTGGTCGCCTTCTTCTCCGGTCCGGTCAGGCTCGATGCCGGGGGCAAGGCCAATGTCAGCTTCGACATTCCGCAGTTCAACGGCACCGTCCGTGTCATCACCGTCGCCTGGACGAAGAACGGCGTTGGTCATGCCACGCGTGACGTGATCATCCGCGATCCCGTGGTAGTGACCGCCAGCCTGCCGCAATTCCTTGCGCCGGGCGATCGCGCCCAACTGCGCCTCGATATCGCCAATACCGACGGGCCGGCCGGCGATTATATGCTGGGCATCGATACGCAAGGGCCGGTGGCCGTCGACAAGGCGAAGGCGCCGAGCAGCGTGCAACTCGCCCAGGGTGGCAAGACGAGCCTGACATTGCCGCTCACCGCCAGCGCGCTCGGCGCGGGCCATCTCTCGGTGCGGCTCACCCACGCCGATGGCGTCAGCGTCGAGCAGGCGCTGGACCTGCCGGTGCGCCCCTCGGTCCTGCCGGTGACCACGAGGCGTCAATTGAACCTCGCCGCCAATGGCGGCAGCATCACCATCGACCGCGAGCTTCTGGCGGCAAGCCTGCTTGAGGGCGCCTCGGTGGGGGTAAGCGTTTCGCGCACCGCCGGGTTCGACGTTCCTGCTCTTCTCATGGCGCTCGACCGCTATCCCTATGGCTGCGCCGAGCAGACGACCAGCAAGGCGCTGCCGCTCCTCTATATGAGCGAATTGTCGGCGACATCGGGCATTGCCGAGGATCCTGATGTGCGCAAGCGCGTGCAGGACGCGATTTCCACCGTTCTCGCCTTCCAGTCCTCCTCCGGCAGCTTCGGCCTGTGGAGCCCCGGCTCCGGCGATCTCTGGCTCGACGCCTATGTCACCGATTTCCTGACCCGGGCGCGCGAGCAGAAATATGCCGTGCCGGATGAGGCGATGTCCCAGGCGCTGGACAATCTGCAGAATGCCTTGTCCTACAACACAAATGTCAAGGATCAGGGCAGCGATATCGCCTATGCGCTCTATGTGCTGGCGCGCAACCGCCGCGCCAATGTGGGCGACCTGCGCTATTATTCGCAAACCCAGCTCGATGATTTCCGCTCGCCGCTGGCCCGCGCGCAGCTCGCCGCCGGCCTCTCGCTCTATGGCGATGCGCAGGCGGCGCAGAGCACATTCGCTTCCGCCTACCAATTGGCGAGCACCGCGCCCGCCGATCCCGCCCGCGCCGACTATGGCTCTGCTTTGCGCGACGGCGCGGGAATGCTGACGCTGGCCGCGGAAAGCCGGCCGGTGCCGAGCCAGGTGCCGCAGATGGTCAATCTGGTCTCCACGCTGCGCAAGGAGACCACCTATATGAGCACGCAGGACGATGCCTGGATGCTGCTCGCCGCCCGTGCGCTCCGGCAGGACAATGACGATATCGCACTTGCAATCAATGGCACGGCCCACACCGGAAATTTCGCCGAGACGCTGAGCGGGCAGGAGGTGATCGACACTCCGCTGACCGTCGTCAATCGCGGCGACAAGCCGATCGAAGCCGTCGTGACGGCGATCGCCGCCCCCGCGCAGCCGCTCCCCGCCGGCGGCGACGGCTTCGCCATCGACCGCCGCTATTACACGCTCGACGGCAATGAGGTCAGCGTCATGGAGGCCAGGCAGAACGAGCGCTACGTGGTCGTCCTGAAGGTCACCGAGAACAATGCCTGGACCTCGCGCGTGCTCGTCACCGACCTGCTGCCGGCCGGCTTCCAGATCGACAATCCGAGCCTTGTGTCGAGCGCGGATCTGAAAAATTTCGAGTGGCTCGGCCAGACCGATACGGCCCATAGCGAGTTCCGCTACGACCGCTTCGTCGCGGCCTTCAACCGCGATTCGTCGAGCCCGCGCGAGTTCACCTTCGCTTATGTGGTGCGCGCCGTAACGCCCGGTACGTATGCCCACCCGGCGGCAAGCGTGGAGGACATGTACCGCCCGCAGCTCTCGGCGCGGACGGCGACGGGGATGATGGAGGTGAAATAGCGGTGGTGCCTCCTGTTGACCACCCCCCTCTGGCCTGCCGGCCATCTCCCCCTCAAGGGGGGAGATTACGCCGTCATGAGCTTCTGGCATCCAATCGCAAGCATTGCAGGATGGGCACCCCAAGCCGTGTCAGCCAATCTCCCCCCTTGTGGGGGAGATGCCCGGCAGGGCAGAGGGGGGTGAGCAACGGAGGGAGCGCTGTCCCGCCAGCGTTGCCGCCTGAATGAGCCGCGCCAAAACCATAGTCCTGACCGCCGCCGCGCTTACTCTCGCCGTAAGTGCCACGGCGGCCACTCTCCTCATCCTCGACCGGCTCTTCCCACCGCCGCTCGAAGCCGCCAACGCCGTCTCGACGGAAGTGGTGGACCGCAACGGCCGGCTGCTGCGCGCCTTTGCTACCAAGGAAGGGCGCTGGCGGCTGAAAACCACTCTCGACGATGTCGACCCGCGTTTCGTGCAAATGCTCGTCGCCTATGAGGACCGCCGTTTCTGGTCGCACCACGGCATCGACCCGTTGGCGCTCCTGCGCGCCGCCGGCCAGCTCGTCGCGAACGGCCGCATCGTCTCCGGCGGCTCCACCCTTTCCATGCAGCTTGCCCGGCTGGTCGAGCCACGGGCGGAGCGAAGCATCACCGCCAAGCTCCGGCAGATTGCGCGGGCGCTCCAGATCGAGCGTCGTCTCAGCAAGGAAGAGATCCTCGAACATTATCTGACGCTCGCGCCCTATGGCGGCAATCTGGAGGGCGTGCGCGCGGCAAGCCTCGCCTGGTTCGGCAAGGAGCCGCGCCGGCTGAAGCCTGCCCAGGCGGCGCTCCTGGTCGCCTTGCCGCAACTGCCGGAAAGACGCCGCCCGGACCGCAACCTGGCCGGCGCCCGCGCCGCGCGCGACCGGGTTCTGGAACGCATGGCCTCGACCGGGACGATCGATGCCGGCGAAATCGTCCGCGCCGCAGGAGAGGCGGTGCCATCCGCCCGCCGCGCCTTGCCGGCGCTGGCGGCGCATCTGGCTGATGACGCCGTGGGTGCGAACCCTGCGGTACGGCAGCATCGGGTGACGATCGACCGCAATGTCCAGCAGGGGCTGGAAAATGTCGCAAAGGCCGCCGCCGAGCATCTCGGCCCCAAAATCTCCGTCGCCATGGTGCTTGCCGATGCCGGCACCGGCGAGATCCTGGGGGAGGTGGGCTCGGCCGATTATTTCGATGCGAGCCGTTCCGGCTGGATCGACATGACGAGGATTTCCCGCTCGCCCGGCTCGACGCTGAAGCCCTTCATCTACGGCCTCGCCTTCGAAGACGGCCTCATTCGCCAGGAGACGATCATCGAGGATCGCCCGGCGAGCTTCTCCGGCTACCGGCCGCGCAATTTCGACATGAGCTATCAGGGCGATGTCAGCATCCGCGAGGCGCTGCAGCTCTCGCTCAACGTCCCCGCCGTCCGGCTTCTCGATGCCGTCGGCCCGACGCGGCTCCTGGTGCGCTTCCGGCGGGCCGGGGTGAACGCGAAACTGCCGCCCGGCGAAGCGCCGGGGCTTGCCATCGGGCTCGGCGGTGTCGGCCTGACGCTGCGCGACCTGGTGCAGCTTTATGCGGGGCTGGCGAATGGCGGCAAGGTGGTGCAGCTGAGGGACGGGGTGGGAGAGAACGAGGGGCAGACGGAGCTTTTCGAGCTACCCCCCTCTGCCCTGCCGGGCATCTCCCCCACAAGGGGGGAGATTGGCTGGCATCGGCTGCATCGCCATTCTCCAACTTCTGAGATTGGCAGGAACGCTCATGAAGGCCAATCTCCCCCCTTGTGGGGGAGATGCCCGGCAGGGCAGAGGGGGGTGTCTGGCGTTTCCGGCCAAACAGTATCCGCTCCAGAACCGCAACTCCTCCTCGCCCCCGCCGCAACCTGGCAAGTGGCCGACATCCTCTCCGGCGTCCTGCCGCCGCGGGGTGCTGTCAGGCGCGGTATCGCTTATAAGACCGGCACGAGCTATGGCTACCGCGATGCGTGGTCGGTCGGCTTCGATGGCCGTTATGTGCTGGGCGTCTGGGTCGGGCGGGCGGACAATGCCGCGGTGCCGGGGCTGACCGGCTATGGCTCGGCCGCGCCCATTCTCTTCGAGGGCTTCGCCAAATCCGGCCTCCCGATCACGCCGCTGCCGCGCGCGCCGGCCGGCGCGGTGCGTGTGGCGCGTTCCGAGTTGCCGCCCAGCCTGCGCCGCTTCTCGGAAGGCCGGCTGGTCACGGCGAGCTTACGCGAGCCGGCGCCGCAGATCGTCTATCCGCCGGAAGGTGCGCGGGTGGAGCTGATGGGCGGAACGGAGGAAATATCGCCGCTGGTGCTGAAATTGCAGGGCGGCCGCGCGCCGTTCCGCTGGCTCGCCAATGGCAAGCCCCTGCCGGAGGCCTCCCGCCGCCGCACCACCGCCTGGACGCCCGACGGCGCCGGCTATTCGACGCTGACGGTGATCGATGCGGTGGGGAGGGCGGCGAGTGTGGGGGTTTGGGTGGAGGGCAGTAAGGCAGTAGGGCAGTAGGGCAATATGTTTTGGCCACCTACTGCCTTATTGCCTTACTGCCCTATTGCCTTAGTATGGACTTTCCACCTTCCCCATCTCCACATAGACCGTCTTGATCTGGCTATAATGCGCCAGCGCCGCGATGCCGTTTTCGCGGCCGATGCCGGATTGCTTGTAGCCGCCGAAGGGCACCTCCACCGGGGTGAGGTTATAGGCGTTGATCCAGCAGGTGCCCGCCTTGATCTGGCCGATCACCCGGTGCCCGCGCGTGAGATCGGCGGTGAAGACGCCAGCGGCGAGGCCGAATTCGGTATCGTTGGCGCGGGCGATCACCTCGTCCTCGTCGGAAAAGTCGAGAATGCTCATGACAGGCCCGAAGATTTCCTCCCGCGCGATGGTCATGCCGTCGGTCACATCGGTGAAGACGGTCGGCTCGATGAAGAAGCCGTTCTCGAAGCCCTGCAGATGCGGCACGCCGCCGCCGCAGGCAAGCGTCGCGCCCTCGGCCTTGCCCTTCTCGATATAGGAGAGAACCTTGTCGCGCTGGGCGGCGCTGACGAGCGGGCCCATCTGCGTCGCCTCATCCATGGGATCGCCGATGCGGATGGCGCGGGTGCGCTCGACAAGCCGTTCCACGAACCGCTCGCGAATGTTCTTCTGCACGAAGACGCGGGTACCGTTCGAGCAGATCTGGCCGGTGGAATAGAAATTGCCGAGCATCGCGCCGCCGATGGCGCTTTCAAGGTCGGCGTCGTCGAAGACGATCAGCGGAGACTTGCCGCCGAGCTCCATCGTCACATGCTTCAGATGCGCGCCGGCCTGGCTCATGATGCGCTTGCCGGTCGGCACCGAGCCGGTCAGCGAAACCTTGGCCACATCGGGATGGTCAACCAGCGCCGCACCCACATCGCCGAACCCCTGCACGACGTTGAAAAGCCCGTCCGGCAGGCCGGCTTCCTTGTAGGCTTCCGCGAGCGCCAGCGCCGAGAGCGGCGTGTTCTCGGACGGCTTGAAGATGAAGGCGTTGCCCATGGCGAGCGCCGGGGCGGATTTCCATGCGGCGATCTGGATCGGATAATTCCAAGCGCCGATGCCGACGCAGACCCCCAGCGGCTCGCGCCGCGTATAGGCAAAGGAACCGCCCAGTTCCACGAACTCGCCGTTGAAGCCTGAGATGATGCCGCCGAAGAATTCCAGCGCATCCGCGGCGGAAGCCGCATCGGCCACCAGCGTCTCCTGGAGCGCCTTGCCGGTATCGAGCGTCTCGAGCTCCGAGAGTTGCCTGTTCTTCTCGCGCAGGATTTCCGCCGTGCGGCGCAGGATACGCCCGCGCTCGACCGGCTTCAGTGCCGCCCACGCGCCTTGCGCAGCGGCTGCGGCCTTGACCGCCTGTTCGATGATATCAGGCGTTGCGGAATGCAGCTTTGCGATTTCCTCGCCCGTCGCGGGGTAGATGACCGGCAGCGGCTTGCCGGCTGTGTCCTCCACGAATTCGCCATTGATGAAGTGCGAGGCTTTCGGTTGTGCGCGCATGGTTGGTCCCTTGTTCAATTTAAAGCATTTCGTCGTTGGCGGGACAGCGCCCCCCTCTGGGCTGCCGCCCATCTCCCCCGCAAGGGGGGAGATCAGCTGTCATTACCGCATTTGCCAATCGCCAACGTGCAGAATAGCGAGCCGTCATCGATGCAGGCCAATCTCCCCCCTTGCGGGGGAGATGTCCGGCAGGACAGAGGGGGGCGCCTACCACTACCGTCCGTCTACCTGTCCGAAACCCGCCAGTGCGGGTTGATCCACGGCTCCTGATTGGACCGCGGCAGCGGCTCCACCCCCAGAATATGATCCGCCGCCTTTTCCCCCGTCATGATAGACGGCCCGTTCAGATTGCCGTTGGTGATGCGCGGGAAGATCGAGGAATCCGCGACGCGCAGGCCTTCGACACCGATCACCCGGCATTCGGGGTCGACAACGGCGAATGGATCGTCCCTTGCCCCCATTTTGGCGGTGCCGCAGGGGTGGAAGGCGCTTTCCACATGTTCGCGGATAAAATCGTCGATCTGCTCATCCGTCTCCACATGCGCGCCGGGCTGGATCTCCGCGCCGCGATAGGGATCGAACGCCGCCTGCCCGAAGATCTCCCGCGTCAGCCGCACGCAATGGCGGAAATCAGCCCAATCATCCTCATGGGACATGTAGTTGAAGACGATCTTCGGCTTCTCCAGCGGGTCGGCCGAGCGCAAGGTCACCGACCCGCGCGATTTCGAGCGCATCGGCCCGACATGCGTCTGGAAGCCATGGCTTTCCGCGGCCGCCTTGCCGTCATAGCGGATGGCGACGGGCAGGAAATGATATTGGATATCGGGATATTCCACGCCCGGTTTCGAGCGCAGGAAGGCGGCACTCTCGAAATGATTGGTCGCGCCGTCGCCCGTCTTGAAGAACAGCCATTCCGCCCCGATCCGCGCCTTGGAAAAGAGGTTGAGCTTGGAATAAAGCGTGATCGGCTGAAGGCACTCCTGCTGGATATAGACCTCCAGATGGTCCTGCAAATTCTGGCCGACACCGGGACGGTTCGCAACGACCTCGATGCCATGTTCCCTTAGATGCCCTGCGGGGCCGATGCCGGAGAGCATCAGGAGCTTCGGCGAGTTGATCGAGGAGGCGGAGATCACCACCTCACGCCGCGCTCTGACGATCTCGATTTTCGAGCCCCGCTGGATTTCGACGCCGGTGGCGCGTTGATTCTCGATGACAATTTTCCGCGCCAACGCCCTGATCAGACTCACATTCGGGCGCTTCAGCGCCGGCTTCAGATAGGCATTGGCGGCGGACCAGCGACGGCCGCGATAGATCGTCTGCTCCATGGCGCCGAAACCTTCCTGCTTCGAGCCGTTATAGTCTTCCGTCACCTGGAAGCCCGCCTGCTTGCCTGCCTCGACGAAGGCATGGAACAGCGGATTGGCGCGGCTGCCGCGCTGGACGTGCAGCGGCCCGTCTGTGCCGCGCCAGCCCTCTTCGCCGCCATGGGAGTTTTCCATGCGCTTGAAATAGGGCAGCACGTCCGCATAGGCCCAGCCCCGTGCGCCCGCATCAGCCCAATGGTCGAAGTCCCGCGCATGGCCGCGCACATAGACCATGCCGTTGATCGAGGAGGAGCCGCCGATCACCTTGCCGCGCGGGGTGACGAGGCTGCGCCCTCCCAGATGCGGCTCCGGCTCCGAGGCGAAGCCCCAGTCATAGGTCGCCATGTTCATCGGGAAGGAGAGGGCGGCCGGCATCTGGATGAAGGGGCCGATATCCGTACCGCCATATTCGATGACGATGACCGAATGCTTGCCGTTCTCCGAAAGCCGGTAGGCGAGGGCCGAGCCTGCCGATCCCGAGCCGATGATGACGAAATCCGCTTCCATCGATGCCTCATTCGCCGCGCGGGTAGCGGGCGTTCTCTTCCAGGACGTTCAAGTCCATGTGGTTGCGCATGTAGCGTTCCGATGCCTTCTGCAGCGGCTGGTAGTCCCAGGGGTAATAGGCCCCGTTTCGCAACGCCTCGTAGACCACCCAGCGCCGTGCCTGGCTTTCGCGCACCGCCGCGTCGAAGGCGGCCATGTCCCAGCGCGCTTTGATCCTGGCCATGAATTCCGCCACCAGCGCGCCATGCGCCGGGTCGGCGGCGAGATTGGTCAGTTCCTCGGGATCGGATTCAAGATCAAAGAGTTGCGGCGGATCGATCTCGCAATGCACGAACTTGTAGCGCCCGGCGCGCAAGGCGACGAGCGGCGCCTCCGAGCCCTCGGCCGCATATTCCATCGGCACGCCGCCCGTGCGGCCGGCGCCGTCGAGAAGCGGCAGCAGGTTCTGGCCATCCGTCCAGGGTGCCACGGCCGAAAGATCGATGCCGGCGAGCGCGGCGAGCGTCGGGTTGATGTCGAGCGTGGAGACCGGCTCCTCGATCAGCCGAGGGGAGATGCCGGGTCCAGCGATCATCAGCGGCACGCGGGCCGAGCCCTCGAAGAAGCTCATCTTGAACCACATGCCGCGCTCGCCCAGCATGTCGCCATGGTCGGAGGCAAAGACGATGAGCGTGTCGTCGAGCATCCGCGTCGTGCGCAGCACCTCGAGGATTTCGCCGAGCTTGTCGTCGATATAGCTGATATTGGCGAAATAGCCTTGCCGCGCGCGGCGGACATGCTCCGGCGTGATGTCGAAACTGGTGTAGTCGCAGGCGCACATCAGCCGCTGTGAATGCCGGTCCTGCTCTTCGAAGGGGATGGCATCGACTTCAGGGTCGAGCGCCGGCGAACCCTCATAGAGGTCCCAGTATTTCCGCCGCGCTACGTATGGGTCGTGTGGATGGGTGAAGGAGACGGTGAGGCACCAGGGCCGCCGCGCCGCATCGTCCGACTGGCGGGCGAGCTGGTAGAGCTTCTGCGTGGCGTTGAAGGCGACTTCGTCGTCATATTCCATCTGGTTGGTGATCTCGGCCACGCCCGCGCCGGTGACGGAGCCGAGATTGTGATACCACCAGTCGATCCGCTCGCCGGGCTTGCGATAGTCTGGCGTCCAGCCGAAATCGGCGGGATAGATATCGGTCGTCAGCCGCTCCTCGAAGCCGTGCAGTTGGTCCGGCCCGACGAAATGCATCTTGCCGGAAAGCGCGGTGTAATAGCCAGCCCGGCGTAAGTGATGCGCATAGGTCGGGATGTCGGAGGCGAATTCGGCCGCATTGTCATAGACGCGGGTGCGCGACGGCAATTGGCCGGACATAAAGGAGGCGCGGGCCGGGGCGCAGAGCGGCGAGGCCGTATAGGTGTTGGCGAAACGCGCCGAGCGCTCGGCCAGCGCCTTCAGGTGCGGCGCATGCAGGAAGGGAGCGGGACCGTCCGGCATCAATGTGCCGTTCATCTGATCGACCATGACGATCAGGATATTGGGGCGGGATGGACGGCTGTTCATGCGGAGGCTCCGGAAGCTGCGAGTTTGGTGGCGATGTAATCTTCGACGAGCGCGGTTGCCGAGGCGGCGTCAGGGGCATCGGCGCCGAGCGCGTGGCGGATATAGAGCCCGTCGATCAGCGCGCCCGCACCCTCGGCGATGAACCGCGCCTGCGTCCGGCCGGTGATGCGCGCCAGCGCCTCGGCGAGATTGGAGTGCAGCCTGCGGGCATAGATGCGCAACAGCCGCCGCGTCTCCGCCGATTGCTGGGCATGCACATAGAAGGTGAGCCAGGCGGCCACTGTCTCGGGCGCGAACTGCGAGGCGGAAAAATTGACCGCGATGATCGCTGATATCCGCTCGCGTGGGCTGGATGCCCGGCGCAGCGCGGCGCTGAGATCCCGCCCCAGCTCGTGCAGCAGATGGCGCATGGTGGCGAGCATCAGCTGCTCCTTGCCGCCGAAATAATGATGCGCCAGCGCCGGGGAAACGCCCGCCTCCTGCGCGATCTGCGCCACCGTCACGTCGAGCGAGCCGCGCTGGCCGATCGTGCGGATCGCCGCATCGATCAGCTCGCGCCTGCGCATGGGTTCCATTCCGATTTTCGGCATGCCTGTTGCTCCCCGGGGATTTTTCCTAATCTATGTTTGATTGACTGATCAATCAATAAAAAAGGGAGATGCGACACTCCCCTTCCTTCTCCCCTTGTGGGAGAAGGTGCCTGAGCGAAGCGAAGGCGGATGAGGGACGGCGAGCAAGCCGCCTTGATGGCGGTAGGGCGCCAGCTACCCCGATCTCGCTACGCCCGGCCCAGCTCGTTGTTTCTGGATCGCGGAGCGCATGCGACCAGCGTTTCCTCCCCTCAGCGGTGGATCCTCGGGTCAAGCCCGAGGATGACGACTGTAGGAAGGGAACCGCTTAACGGCAGGCGGAACGCCAGAACATTGTCCGTACTAATCCCTTCCATCGTCATCCTCGGGCTTGACCCGAGGATCCACGGCTAAGGAGCAAAGACGGGTCTGCCAATCGCTGTGCGATCCAGAAAGCACGCTTGGAATGCCACGCACCACGCTCTATAGAAAACGACCGAACAATGTTGGAAGCACATCATGACCAATCCGGTTCTCGTTGAGGTATATCGTGGCGAGGTGGTGGAGAGCCGCCATCGCGGGGCGATCGCGGTCGTCGATGGTGATGGCCGCACGGTGTTCGCGCTCGGCGATATCGACCGTCCGGTCTTCCCGCGCTCGGCGATCAAGGCGATCCAGGCCCTGCCGCTGGTCGAGACCGGTGCGGCGGACGCTTATGGGTTCGATAATGTCGATCTCGCCATGGCCTGCGCCTCGCATTCCGGCGAGCCGGAGCATGTCGCGCGTGCCGCATCGATGCTCGAGCGTGCCGGGCTGGATGCTTCCGCGCTCGAATGCGGCTCGCATTGGCCCTTCGACCAGCCGGTCCTGATCGAGCTGGCGAAAAGCGGCAGGGAGCCGACGCCGCTTCACAACAATTGCTCGGGCAAGCATGCCGGCTTTCTCTCCACCTGCGTGCATTGCGGGCTGGAGACGAAGGGCTATGTCGCGCTCGGCTCGCAGATACAGGAGATGGTGCGCGAGGGGATGGAAGCGGTCACCGGCGCGGTGCATTCCATCGATCTCTGCGGCACCGACGGCTGCTCGATCCCGACCTATGCGATCCCGCTCAGGAACCTCGCCCAGGGCTTTGCGCGCATGGCCACCGGCAACGGGCTTGGGCCGGAAAGGGCGAAGGCCGCCCGGCGCCTGATCGAGGCCTGCATGGCCGAGCCCTTCTATGTCGCCGGCACGAAGCGCGCCTGCACCCTGCTGATGGGCATGGCGCCGGGCCGTGTCTTCGTGAAGACGGGGGCCGAGGGTGTCTTCGCCGGCGCCGTGCCCGAGCTGGGGCTGGGCTTCGCCATCAAATGCGACGATGGCGCGACACGCGCTTCCGAGGCGATGGTCGCCGCGCTCCTGTCGCGGCTCTTTGCCTCCGAGCCGGAACTCTGCGCCAAATTCGACCGCTATTCGACCCGCGAGATGAAGAACTGGAACGGCATTCCCTATGGCGTGGTCGCCCCGGTGGAAGAACTGACGAATGCCGAGATCGGATAGAATCTCCTTGTGAGTGTGGGCGCCAAGTCCTAAACTCTTGGGATGAGCCGAGCATTTACGAAGGAGCAGGACGACGCTCCCATTGACATGGCCGAGCGTCCCATCAGTCACCATCGCAATCTGGTCACGCCGGAAGGGCTGAAACAGATTGAAAGCGAGGTTGCGACGCTTCAGGAGCAGCTGCACCAGGCCAATGACGAGGAGGATCGCGAGACGATCGCCCGCATTGCCCGCGACCTGCGCTACTGGACGGCGCGCCGCGAAACGGCAGAGATCTCCACGCCCGATCCGGATAGCGACGTGGTACGCTTCGGCATGACCGTCACCATCGAGAATGAGGATGGCAAGGCGCAGACCTGGAAGATCGTCGGCGAGGACGAGGCGGATGCCGCGCACGGCACGATATCCCACGTCTCGCCGATGGCCGTCGCCCTCTTCGGCAAGGGCGTCGGCGACGTCATCACCGTCAACGACAAGGAATGGGAAATCACCGCGCTCGGGTGACGAGGCGTTTCGCGGTGAAATGGAAACGCCGGCAGGACAGCGCCCTCACCACCTCTCCCCGAGGGGAGAGGAGGCGCAGCGGCGCCGTTTGCACCCTCTTCTCCCCACCGGGGAGAAGGTGGCCCGAAGGGCCGGATGAGGGGGCCTTCTGGCCATATGCGATTGCCTATCCATGCGGGGGAGATGAGCGGCAGCCCAGAGGAGGCGCCTGGCAATTCCATCAGAACGGAAGCTGCTTTAAGCCCGCATTCCAGTTTCTTACGATTATTTGGAGGAGACCCAGCATGGACCGGTTCACCGGCGGCTGCCTGTGCGGCGATGTCAGATTTGTGGCGTCGGGGCGCCCATACCGCGTCGGCGTTTGTCACTGTCTCGACTGCCGCAAGCATCATGGCGCGCTTTTTCACGCTTCCGCGATCTTCCCTCAGGATGCGGTGACGATCGAGGGCGAAACACGCGACTATGCCGGGCGGTTTTTCTGCCCCCGCTGTGGCTCGCCCGTTTTCGGGCGCACGGGAGACGAAGTCGAAGTGAACCTGGGGTCGCTGGATGCTCCCGACCAGTTGCAGCCGACCTATGAACTCTGGACCATCCGCCGCGAGTCGTGGTTGCCGCCTTTCCCGCTCAAGAAACGATATGAGCGCGACCGCGACGCCACGAGCCGCTTCGAGGAGTAGACTGGTACGAGCGGTCCGAAGACACCGTTACGATCTTCGACCGGCTGCTCTGACTACGGGTCGATCCTGACCGTATGATCGCGGAAAAAGGCCGCCGCCCCGGTTTCGTCGATCTCGCCGGCGGCAAGCCCCATTGTGAAGCTGTAAAGCAGCCCATCGTCGGCGGTGAAATTATAGCCATTGACCAACAGAAAGGTGACGGCGGTAACGATAGCGGTGCGTTTGTTACCGTCGACGAAGGCGTGGTTGCGTCCCAGCCCGAAGGCATAGGCGGCTGCGATCTCGGCATGGTCGGGCTCGCCATATGCGACCTTGTTTTGCGCACGGGCCAGCGCAGACTCCAGGGCATTTTCATCGCGCAAACCGGCGGCGCCGCCATGTCGTTGCAATTGCTCGACATGGATGGCTTCCACGGCGCGGCGTGAAAGGAATTGCCAATTCATTCGGCGAGTTTCTGAAGTGCGACTTTATATCTATCCATGACTTTTCGAGCCGCTTCCATTTGCTTCTCGAAAGTATCGTCTACCGTTTCGAGCACAATCCCGCTTTGCGTCGCGACAATCTGCAACTTATCGCCCGCCTTCAGATTATGCCGGTCGAGCACTTCCTTGGGCAGGATCACCCCTTCGGAATTGCCGATCTTGCGAATGGTGACGTTCATAACCGTATCCTCATGTTATAACCGATATTATAACATGAAAGTTCCCCGGGCAAGAGGCCGGCGGAAAAAGCCTCAGTCGGCCTCTTTCTGCGGCAGGTCGGAGAAGGCGTTCGCTGCCCAGGGCAGGGCCGAGCGGCACCAGACCTGCCGCTTCGGAGACAACTCCCGGCGCTGGTTGATGCTGCCCCAGCGGATGCCCCAGGGGGAATTCTCGGCGTCCTCGCTGCTGGTAAAGATGGGAGAGCCGCAGTCCGGGCAGAAATATTGCAGGCGTTTTCGGCCGCTTGCCGCTGTTTTCACATAAATCTTGGGCGGATTGCCGGTCAGCCGAATATTGCCGGGAGGCGCGCTCACCGACACGCGATAGGGCGAGCCGGTCAGCCTCTGGCAGTCGGTGCAATGGCAGATGGCAACCCGCTCCGGATCGATCTCCGCTTCATAGGTGACGTAGCCGCAATGGCATTGTCCGTCGATCTTCATGGTTTTTCCTCCGGAAAGGCGGAACCTGGTTCTGAGCCGAATGGTTCCGCTGCGGGCTAAAGCCACCCCTTCCTGCGGAAATAGACGAGCGGCAGGATGGCGGAGATGACCATCAGGAGGAGCGCCATCGGATAGCCCCAGGATTCATTCAGCTCCGGCATGAAATGGAAGTTCATGCCGTAGATCGAGGCGATCAGCGTCGGCGGCATGAAGCCCACGGCCGCGACCGAGAAGATCTTGATGATGGCGTTCTGTTCGACCGAGATCAGCCCCACCACCGTATCGAGCAGGAAATTGATCTTGTTCGACAGGAAATCGACATAGTTTTCCAGCGATTGCGCATCTCTTTCCAGCGATTTGACCCAGGCGCTCTTGTCCTTTCCGACGCCGCTTGCCCGCATGTTCGCTGTGACATAGACAAGCAGCCGACTGATGCCCGTCAGGCTTTCGCGCACCTTGGAGAGAAAAGCGCCCTGGCCGCCGATCTGCGTCAGCAGCCGGCGGAAGTCTTCATTCGTCATCGGGCGTTCATGGGCCCGCAGGTGGAATATCGACTGCGACGCCGCCTCGGTTTTTTCCGCCACGCCTTCCAATATGTCGGCCAGCCGGTCGGTTGTCGCCTCCACGATGCCGAGCAGGATCGAGAGACCATTGCATTTCGCATCGATGAGCCCGTTCCCCGGCTTCATGGCGCGCTCGATATAGAGCGTGAACGCCTTGGGTTCGCTGTAGCGGACGGTGACGAGCAGTTTGCCGGCCAGCACGAACGAGATCGGCGCGGTCTTGCGGTGATCCTTGTCAGCGGCGTAAAGGATCGGCACGGTCAGATATTGCACGCCGTTTTCCATGTAGAAGCGGCTCGATTCCTCGATCTCCGCCATATCCGCGTCGGTCGGTATGTCGGCGCCGAGCCATCCCTCGACCGCCTTTTCCTCTTCCGCCGTCGGATTGATCAGGTCGATCCAAAGCGCACCGGCGGGCAGGGAGCTGCCCGGCTCCTCTTCAACCAGTATCAGATGGTCATTATCGAGGCAGTAGATCCTGATCATGGAAATTCTCTTGAATGCCGAAAAGGGATTCTAGGGCGATAAGGCTTTAAAATGGAATAATGGCGATTGGTGTTAAAATAGAAAGGCCGGCAGGACAGAGGGGACGCTGTCCCGCCGGCGTTTCCCCAATCATACGCGAGTGCTTTAAAGCCGCTCCAGCAGAATATCGATCAGGCTTTCCGCCGCCTCGCCGATAATGGTTCCGGGCGGATAGATCGCCGTCGCGCCGGCCTGTAGCACAGCGTCATGATCCTGTGGCGGGATAACGCCGCCCACGACGATGAGGATGTCGTCGCCGCCGCGCTTCATGAGCGCCTCCTTCAGTTCCGGCACCAGCGTCAGATGACCGGCGGCGAGCGAGGAGACGCCGAGAACATGCACGCCGCTCGTTACCGCGAACTCGGCCACTTCCTCCGGCGTCTGGAACATTGCGCCGACGACGACATCGAAGCCGAGATCGCCGAATGCCGTGGCGATCACCTTCTGTCCGCGATCATGGCCGTCCTGTCCCATCTTGGCGACCAGCACGCGCGGCTTTCCCTCCGTCCGCTTCTCGAAAGCCGCCACTTTCGCCAGCACCCGGTCCACCACCTCGCTTTTGCCGGCTTCCCTAAGGTAGACGCCGGAAATCGTGCGGATTTCGGCGACATGGCGGCCAAATGCCTTCTCCAGCGCCAGCGAAATCTCGCCGACCGTCGCCTTGGCCCGCGCCGCCCGGATGGCGAAGTCGAGAAGATTGCCGTTGCCGGATTTCGCCACCTCGGTGAGCTGGGAGAGGGCGGTCTCGACGCTTGCGACGTCGCGCGTGCCCTTCAGCTCCTGCAGCTTGGCAAGCTGGCGGGCGCGGACCTCCGCATTGTCCACCTTCAGCACGTCGACCTCGATCTCCTCGCCCGGCCGATAGGCGTTGACGCCGATGACGGGCTGCTCGCCGCTGTCGATGCGCGCCTGGGTGCGCGCCGCCGCCTCCTCGATGCGCATCTTCGGGATGCCCTGCTCTATGGCCTTCGCCATGCCGCCGAGCTTTTCCACCTCCTCGATATGGGTAAGCGCGCGGGCGGCCAGATCATGCGTCAGCCGCTCGACATAGGCCGAGCCGCCCCACGGGTCGATGATCCGCGTGGTGCCGGATTCCTCTCGCAGGATGAGCTGCGTGTTGCGGGCGATCCGCGCCGAATGGTCGGTCGGCAGCGCCAGCGCCTCGTCGAAGGCGTTGGTGTGCAGCGACTGGGTGCCCCCCTGCGTCGCCGCCATCGCCTCCACCATGGTGCGCATGATGTTGTTGTAAGGGTCCTGCGCCGTCAGCGACCAGCCGGAGGTCTGGCAATGGGTCCTGAGCGACAGCGAGCGCTCGTCCCTGGGGTCGAAATTCTTCTTCATCAGCACCGCCCAGAGAAGGCGGGCAGCCCTGAGCTTGGCGACTTCCATAAAGAAGTTCATGCCGATCGCCCAGAAGAAGGAGAGCCGCGGCGCGAAACGGTCGATGTCGAGCCCCGCCGCCACGCCGGCGCGTGCATATTCGATGCCGTCGGCGATGGTGTAGGCAAGCTCGAGATCGGCGGTCGCCCCCGCCTCCTGCATGTGATAGCCGGAAATCGAGATGGAGTTGAATTTCGGCATATGCTTCGCCGTGTAGGCGAAAATGTCGGAGACGATCCGCATCGAGGGCTGCGGCGGGTAGATATAGGTGTTGCGGACCATGAACTCCTTGAGGATGTCGTTCTGGATGGTTCCGGCAAGCTGCTCCTGTCTGACGCCCTGTTCCTCCGCCGCCACGATATAGAGCGCCATGATGGGGAGCACCGCGCCGTTCATGGTCATGGAGACGGTCATCTGATCAAGCGGGATGCCGTCGAAGAGCTGCCGCATGTCGAGGATGGAATCGATCGCCACCCCCGCCATGCCGACATCGCCGGCCACCCGCGGATGATCGCTGTCATAGCCGCGATGGGTGGCAAGGTCGAAGGCGATGGAAAGCCCCTTCTGCCCGGCCGCGAGATTGCGCCGGTAGAAGGCGTTCGATTCTTCCGCCGTGGAAAACCCCGCATATTGCCGGATCGTCCAGGGCTGCTGGATATACATCGTCGGGTAGGGACCGCGGATGAAGGGCGCCGCCCCGGGATAGGTATCGAGCCAGGAGAGCGACTTCAGATCCGCCTCGCCATAGGCGCGCTTGACCTTGATGCCCTCCGGCGTCGTCCAGGTTCCGGCAACAGGCTTCGGTGCGTTCGCCTTCGGCTCTTTCCAGGGAATTTCGGTGAAATCCGGGATCATTGCACCGCCTCCGTCTCCGCCACCGGCGCATTTTCGCTTAAGCTCTCGTCGATGCGCTTGAAGACGAGCGGCGCGCAATGCACGGCGCCCTCGCTCGGCGGCGCCTTGCGCTCGGCCTCGAGCACCCTCACCGGGCGATCCTCTTTCGGCGGGTAGATGGTCGTGCCGACGATCGAGCGCTTGCCGTCGCGATAGGCGGCCGCGCGCTTGTCACGATCTTCGGTGATCAATGCCTGCAAATGGCCGCTCACCAGACTCTTCAGGACGCCGCCTTCGCGCTCCAGCGCCTTGAAAGCGTTCCATGCCGCTTCGCAGAGCGCCTCCGTCAGCGCCTCGATGCCGCCCGCGCCAGCGCCCGGATCAGCGACGAAGCCGAGATGGGATTCCCTGGCGAGGATCAGCTGCGTATTGCGTGCAAGCCGCCGCGCGAATGCGTCAGGCAGGCCATGCGTGATGGTATGCGGCAGGACCGAGATCGTATCTGCGCCGCCGATGGCCGCGGCAAAGGCGGCGATCGTCGTGCGCAAGATGTTGGTCTCGGGGTCGCGCGCAGTCATCATCCGCATCGAGGTCTCGACATGGATCGCGGCGGGCGAGGGCGGTATGCCGCAGGCCTCCTGCAGCCGCGCCCACAGCCGCCGCAATGCGCGTATCTTGGCGATGGTGACGAGCTGGTCCTGATCCGCCGAAACCGAAAAGCCGATATGCGGCGCGGCATAGACGATCGGCTGGCGCGCCTCCTCGAACATCCGGAGATGGCCGATGGCGACCGACAGCATGGCGCCCAATTCCTGCGCCTCAGTCGCGCCTGCATTGTGATAGGGCCGCCCGTCGGCCTCCAGCACGATGCCGGGCAGGCCGGAGGCGAAGAAGCCGGAAAGCGACTGCGGCAGGGAGGCCTTCAGCGCCTCGATGCTCATGCGCAGGCATCCGGCTGAGGCGAGCGTCGCGGTCGGGTCGATCCCCAGCGAAAAGGTGGTGCGTGCCGGGTCGATGCGCCGGGAGCGCATATAATCGACGAACCAGTCGGCGCAGGAGCGGCCGTTGGGATGCGCGTCGATCCTCAAATGCAGATTGTCGAGCTTCACGCCGTCGAACAGGCGGCTGATCGTGTCGGGCCTGGCCTGCAGGCCGTAGCCGAAGGCGTTGTGCGCGCCCTCGAAGACAAGGGCCACGCCACTGGCGCCGTTTTCGACATCCTCGATCAGCTGGCGGTTGGCGCGGGAGGCATCAGGGTCATCGGCCCGCTGGATGATTCGCCAGGGGCGGTCCGGTTGCGAGCGGGGTAGGGGCCTGGCGTTGCGCACGCGGTCATAGAGCGGCTCGATGATGATCCCGTCATCGGTATCCGAAACGAGCGCTCCCTCGAAACTCAAGCCTTTCAGCGCTTTTTCGGCAAGCTGGACCCAGCGATCATAATCGACCGAAGGAAATCCGGCTTCCTTCAATATGCCCGCGTCCATGCCTTCTCCCATTCATGCGATGCCTGCTCATGAACTTTAGGAGTTCCCATGCGGCTTCGCAATAAAACAAAAGCCGGGGGAGGCGGGAGCAGGGCTGGAATTCCCCCTCACCGGTTCGCACAGCCTGTCCTCGGGCTTGCCAAAGGCAAGACCCGGGGGCTCACCACCTCTCCCCGAGGGGAGAGAAGGCGTAGCGGCGCTGTTTGCACCCTCTTCTCCCCACCGGGGAGAAGGTGGCCCGAAGGGCCGGATGAGGGGGCCTTCTGGCCATATGCGATTGCCCTGGGGGCGGGAGGGGGAGGCGGGATCGGTCAGCTCGGGCTCCGGTTTGTGGAATCGTGAGCTGTTCCGATCAATGACCTTGATGTCCGACCGCTGGCGGGGCTGCAATGTTCCGGAATGAGTCCTCGGGTCGAGCCCGAGGATGACGATTGCAGGGCTGTTTTCCGCCAATCGCCCGCGTTGGAGACGGGCGGAAACCTCTCCGGTTCGTCATCCTCGGGCTTGACCCGAGGATCTGCCTGCATCGCCACGGCAAAGTCGGGCCAGAACAAGCTAAGGCTTTGAAATTTCATCGACAGTAGATCCTCGGGACAAGCCCGAGGATGACGGAGCAAAGGTCAAGTCCGCCGTGGGCGGACCGATCTGGCTTTGAGCCATATCCTGAAGCCATCGTCTTTCAGACGGTGGAGCATTTACGCCGCCCTCAAACGAACTGGCTGAGGCCGGGGATGGAATTGACCACCTCGTCGACGGGGCCGGAGCCCGCTTTCTCGCGGGCATAGCCGATGGTTTCCTTCGAGACGCCTGAGATCTCGCCCATGCCGAGACCCATACCCATGAGCTGCGAGCCGAGGCCCATGACGCCGCCCATCATGCCGGACAGGAGCCCGCCGCCCTGGCTCTCGGCCGCATTGACGGCGTCCTGCGCGCCCGGAATGGCTGAAATGAGGGCGGAAACCTTGTCCGCGGGGCCTTCCTTCTGCAGGAAGGCGAGGATCAGTCCCACCGCCTTGGTGGCTGTAGCGGGATCGATGCCGACATTGGAAGTGATGCGCGCGACGAGTTCGTCCATGGGTTCCTCTCCAAAGAAATTGACGTTTACGTAATATGCATCCGGGCGGCGGGAATGCAAGCCGTCCCATAGGGTTCAGCAGGGGCTTTTTTGCGCCGGCCGGGGGGCGGCGCTGGAGCATTTCGTTTTCTGATGGACCGCCGGCGGGACAGCGCCCTCTCTGGGCTGCCGCCCATCTCCCCCGCAAGGGTAGGCAATCGCATATGGCCAGAAGGCCCTCATCCGGCCCTTCGGGCCACCTTCTCCCCGGTGGGGAGAAGAGGCTGCAAGGCGCCGCTGCGCCTCCTCTCCCCTCGGGGAGAGGTGGTAAGCCCCCGGGTCTTGCCTTTGGCAAGCCCGAGGACAGGCTGAGCGAGCCGGTGAGGGGGAATAGCGCTGTCATATGCGATTTGCCTGCCCGCAAGGGGGAGATTGCTTATGAGTTTCGCTTTCGCCAATCGTCAACGCAGCAGAATAAAGCGCCACCATCAATGACGGCCAATCTCGCCCTCGTGGGGGAGATGCCCGGCAGGCCAGAGGGGGCGCTGTTCCGACAGCGCTCAACGGCCCCTCCAAACCCCATTCAATCCTGCCGGACGATGGCGCCGATCGCATTGACGAGAATGCGTGCGGCGGTCAGTGCCGATAGATTGTCGATATCCGCGGGAGGATAGAGCTCGACGAGGTCGAACCCAGCGATTTTGGCCCGTTTGCCGAGGACCGCGATCAGGTCGATCGCCTGCATGTAGGTGAGGCCGCCGGGGGTGCGCGCCGCCACGCCGGGCATGATGGCGGGATCGAGGCCGTCGCAGTCGAGGGTGACGACCACCCGCGCGCCTTCCGGAATATGCCGGAGAGCGGCTTCGGCGCTCTGGGTATGCACCTCCCGTGCCGTCACGAAACGGCTGCCATAGCGCCGCGCCGCCTCGATTTCGGTGAGGCGCGCGCTGCCGACGCTGCGCAGGCCGACCTGCACCATGCCGGCGACATGCGGCATCTCGCTCGCCCGGCGCATCGGGCTCGAATAGCCGAAGCGTTCGCCATGCAGTTCGTCGCGCCAGTCGATATGGGCGTCGATCTGCAGGATCCAGACCGGCTCGTGATCCGCAAAGCCGGCGAGGAAGGGAATGACTACGGAATCATCGCCGCCGAGCATGATCGGCACGGCCCCCGGTGCCAGGATCTCGCGCGTCTTCGTCTCGATCCGGGCCCGATTGCCGGCATTGTCATGCATGGTGGTCGGAACGTCGCCCGCATCGGTGCATGAGACCGGCCTGCCGTCGAACAGCGGACCGCCGAGATCGAAATCCCAGTGCTCGATGAGCGGAGCATCATCCTGGCTGGCCGCGCGGACGGCGTCGGCGGCGAGCGCATAGCCGATGCTGTCCTTTCCGGGATAGGTGCTGCCATGGCCGGCGCCGAAGATCACCGCTCGTGGGGTGCCGCCGTCGGCAAGGCTTTCGGGAAAACCCAGAAAAGAAGGAGAGACGGGCATTTGTCGATTGTCCTGACGATCGTTGGTGAATGGGGCAGAAATCCTGTGCCGCATCAGGAACAGGTTTCCGTGATTCTCAATTCACCCCCATCAAACCGCGTTGAACAGCCTCAAATGCCATGGCCGGCCATCCGGCAGGCGAATTCATGATTGTCCGCTGGGGATACCCACACTATACCGGAGAGGGGCCTTTCGGAACGCGGCGCTGGTTCCGGATGATGATGTGAACCGAGGAGAAGACGAGACATGCTCGCCGACGACAAAATCTTTCTTGGCGCAAGCCGCAAGCCCGACGACAGCTATCAGGAGCCGGAATATCTGCTGCTCCCCTATGGCAACCGCCATGGCCTGGTGACCGGCGCGACGGGCACCGGCAAGACCGTCAGCCTGCAGGTCCTGGCGCAGGGCTTTTCCGATGCCGGCGTGCCCGTCTTCTGCGCCGATATCAAGGGCGACCTCTCAGGCATCGCGGCCAAGGGCGAGCCCAAGGATTTCCTTCTGAAGCGGGCCGAGCAGGTCAAGCTCGATCCCTATGAGTTCAAGGCGGCACCGACCATCTTCTGGGATATCTTCGGCGAGCAGGGCCATCCGATCCGCGCCACGATTACGGAAATGGGCCCGCTGCTGCTTTCGCGCCTGATGGATCTGACCGATGCACAGGAGGGGGTGCTCAACATTGCCTTCCGCATCGCCGACGAGGAAGGGCTTCTGCTTCTCGACATGAAGGATCTGCAGGCGCTCTTGACGAATATCGCCGAACGCGCCGCCGAGCTTTCGACCAAATACGGCAATGTCAACAAGGCCTCCGTCGGCGCCATCCAGCGCTCGCTCCTGGTGCTCGAGCAGCAGGGCGGCACCAAATTCTTCGGCGAGCCGGCGCTCAAGATCGCCGATATCATGCGCACCACGATCGACGGGCGCGGCATCGTCAATGTGCTCGCCGCCGACAAGCTGATGATGAACCCGCGCCTTTATTCGACCTTCCTCCTCTGGCTGATGTCGGAACTCTTCGAGGAACTGCCGGAGGTGGGCGATCCGGACAAGCCGCGGCTCGTCTTCTTCTTCGATGAGGCGCATCTGCTCTTCAACGAGGCGCCGAAGGCGCTGCTCGACCGTGTCGAGCAGGTGGTGCGCCTGATCCGCTCGAAGGGCGTCGGTGTCTATTTCGTCACGCAGAACCCGCTCGACGTGCCGGATACGGTCCTGGCGCAGCTCGGCAACCGCGTGCAGCATGCGCTGCGCGCCTATACCCCGCGTGAGACCAATGCGGTGAAAACGGCGGCCGACACTTTCCGCCCCAACCCGGATTTCGACACCTTCAAGGCGATCACCAATCTGGCGACCGGCGAGGCGCTGGTTTCCACCCTGCAGGAGAAGGGCGTGCCCTCCATCGTCCAGCGCACCCTGATGCGCCCGCCCGCCTCGCGCATCGGCCCGCTGACACCGGACGAGCGGGCGAAGATCATCGCCGCAAGCCCGGTCGCCGGCGTTTATGACCAGCAGGTGGAACGCGATTCCGCTTATGAAATCCTCCAGCGCAAGGCGCAGGAAGCCGCTGCGGCCCAGGAGAAGATGAAGGAAGAGAGCCAGGGCGGAAGCAGCGGCGGCGGCTGGGGTGACGTCCTGGAAAGCGCCCTCGGCGGTGGCCGCCGGTCCGGTCGTCAGACGGTGGCGGAAGCCGCGATGAAATCCGTCGTACGCTCCGTCGCCTCCTCGCTGGGCCGGGCGCTGGTGCGCGGTGTTCTCGGTAGTTTGAAACGATAGCGCCTGCGTTATACCCCCCTCTGCCCTGCCGGGCATCTCCCCCTCAAGGGGGGAGATTATGCCTTCATCGATGTTTGGGACCAATCGCAGACGTTGCAGAATGGGGGCGGAACGTTATGTCAGCCAATCTCCCCCCTTGAGGGGGAGATGTCCGGCAGGACAGAGGGGGGTGCTGCTCCGCCGGTGTTCTAAAAATAATTCCTTACATCACCAAAATCGGCGTCTTGTTCGGCACCCGGTCGTAGAGATCGATGACGTCCTGGTTGATCAGGCGCACGCAGCCCGATGAGACGGCCTTGCCGATCGACCACCATTCCGGCGAGCCGTGCAGGCGGTAGAGCGTGTCCTTGCCGTCCTTGAAGATATAGAGCGCGCGCGCGCCGAGCGGGTTCATGAGGCCGGGCTGCATGCCGCCATTGGCGGCGCTGTATTTCGCCAGTTCCGGCTGGCGGGCGATCATGTCGGCCGGCGGCGTCCAGGTCGGCCATTTGCGCTTCCACTGGACGATGGCGCGGCCGGACCAGGCAAAGCCCTCGCGTCCGATGCCGACGCCATAGCGGATGGCTTCGCCGTCCTCGCGCACGAGATAGAGGAAGCGGTTGGCCGTATCGACTACCACAGTGCCCGGGCGTTCCCCTGTCGGGTCGCTGACGATCTGGCGCAGATATTTGGGATCCATCTTCTGGATCGGAATGGCGGGGAGTTCATAGCCGCCGTCCTCCATCGGCCCATACATCTCCGCATAGGGGCCGAGCGCGGAATCGACGCTGGCCCGCGGCGAAACCGGCCGGCCGTCGAAGCCGACATTGATGACCGGAATATCCTGGCGCAATTGCGTGCAACCGGAAAGGCTGGCTGCTGCGGTGGCGGTCAATGCCGTCAGGAACGAGCGGCGAGTAAGAGCATTTTCCATACTAGAACCAGACTTGTGGAGGGAGGACTTTATACGCTTCTTCGGGTTAACGAATACCAATCGGGTTGTGAATGCGTTCTTATCGCATGAGGATTATGGCCGCGAGCCGGTAGGAATCGGGCACAAAAATGGTCCCGGCGATATTGTTGCCTTGATGCAACAGATATGTCCGCGCTGGCCATCTCCCGGCGTTCAACCCGTGTTCACATCTCGGTGAACGACAAGTCAGGCCAATTGTTTCAAATCGGGCAATATCAACGCTGGCGCATGGTCGAAATATTCGTCCGGCTGGTTGCTGCGGTTGATCCAGACGGTGCGGAAGCCGAATTTCGTTGCCCCCGCCACGTCCCAGCGGTTGGAGGACTGGAAGGAAACCGCATCGGGATAGAGCCGCCATTCGGTGGTGACGAGATCATAGACGGCGGGATCGGTCTTGAAGCGCCGGATGGTCTCGACCGAGAAGACCTCGTCGAGCACGATGTCGAGCGCGGCCGATTTCACCGCCGCATCCAGCATGGCTTGCGAGCCGTTGGAGAGAATGGCGAGCCGCGCGCCCCGGGCCTTCAGCGCCTTCAGGACGGCAGGCACTTCCGGATAGCAGTCGAGATGCCAATAGGCCTCCAGCAGGGCGTCGCGCAAGGTGCGGTCGGCGCTCGGCACCTTGGCAAGCGCGAAATCGAGCGCCTGTTCCGTCAGCGTCCAGAAATCGGCATAGGCGCCCATCAGGGTCCGCACCCAGGAATATTCGAGCTGCTTGGCCCGCCAGAGTTCGGAAAGCAATTGCCCGTCCGGGCCGATCCTGTCGGCATGGCGGCGCACCGCCGCGTGCACGTCGAAGAGCGTGCCGTAGGCATCGAATATATAGGTGGAATAGCTCATGCCTGTCTTTCCTCTCGCCTTCGTCTGGTCCCAGGACGCTGGCGCCTGAAGCCGGAATTATCGTCCGCCGAATTCGATAATATTAGGTTCTCATTCCCGCCTTAAGCATTGCTCGGCGCAATGACCCGGCCTATGTAGCTCCTGTATGATATTTCAGGCAGGTCATCGCCGTGCCTGTTTGCAGTCAGATAAGAGGAGAGTTCCCATGGCTTTTGAATTGCCCGCACTGCCGTATGACTATGACGCCCTTGCCCCGTTCATGTCGCGCGAGACGCTGGAATATCACCACGACAAGCACCACCAGGCCTATGTGACCAATGGCAACAAGCTCCTGGAAGGCTCGGGCCTCGAGGGCAAGAGCCTGGAGGAGATCGTCAAGGAGAGCTATGGCAAGAACCAGGGCCTCTTCAACAATGCCGGCCAGCACTACAACCACATCCATTTCTGGAAGTGGATGAAGAAGGGCGGCGGCGGCAACAAGCTGCCGGGCAAGCTGCAGGCGGCCATCGATTCCGATCTCGGCGGCTACGACAAGTTCCGCGAGGATTTCCTCGCCGCCGGCGCGACGCAGTTCGGTTCCGGCTGGGCATGGCTGCAGCTGAAGAACGGCAAGCTGGAGATCGCCAAGACGCCGAACGGTGAAAACCCGCTCGTCCACGGCGCCACGCCGCTGCTCGGCGTCGATGTATGGGAGCACTCCTACTATATCGACTACCGCAACGCCCGCCCGAAATATCTCGAAGCCTTCGTCGACAGCCTCGTCAACTGGGACTACGTCCTCGAGCTCTACGAAAAGGCGTCCTGATCGGCCTCTCCCGCGAAGCCTTTCCGAAGAACCCCGGCGCTGCCGGGGTTTTTCTTTTTAAGCCGTTCGGTCGAAACGCAAACGCTGGAACATTTCACTTTCAGATGGAAACGGTATGGATGCTGAACCGTCGAGGCATGGATCCCAGTGACGAGCACTGGGATGACGGGGTTGAGATATTTCCGCGCCGCCAAAGACCGCTCTTGCCAAGCGGAAAGCTTGAAAGCTGGCCGCCAACCGCAAAGCAGCCGTCATCCCAGTGCTTGTCACTGGGATCCACGCCTCTACCTGTCCATCACAGCAACGGCCCAAGAGGAATCCACGCGATTCCATCAAAACATGAATCGCGCCGGCAGGCCAGAGGGGGGCGCTGTCCCGCGAGCGCTGGAGGACATCTCTGAAACCATGATTTATCCAGTCAGGTTTATCACGCAGCTGTGAGGTCACTCACATCACGAAATGTCACACTATGCCGCCAGAAATGGCTCTCGTTTTCGTCGATTCTGGAGGAAATTCATGCGCAAACTGGTCTGTGTGGCCGCTCTTCTCGTTGCTTCCGCCGGCCTCGCCCATGCCGATGTCGTAGCGGAGCGTCAGGCGATCATGAAAGGGATCGGGCAGTCGGTCCGGGCTATTGCCCCGATGGTGAAAGGCGAAAAGCCGTTCGATGCCAGCGCCGCCTCGGACGCGCTTTCCAAGCTCAATGAATATGCGCAGAAGATCGATGTCGGGGCGCTGTTCCCCAAGGGCTCCGATACCGGCGATACAACCGCTTCGCCGAAGATCTGGGAGGACATGACGGGCTTTGAGGCCAAGGCCGACAAGTTCAAGGCCGATGTGGCGGCTGCTGCTGCGGCCAATCCGCATGATCTCGACGCGCTGAAGAACCAGTTCCAGGCGATATCCTCCAATTGCAGCGGCTGCCATCAGGACTTCCGCGTGAAGAAGAATTGACCAGGCGGCGCAAGGTGCTGCGAAAGCTGGTCGCCGCTGCCGCTGTTCTGGCGGTCGCCGCCGCGGCCGGTTTCTGGTTCCTCTCGGCCCCGCAGCGCGTCGATGAAAAAGTGCTGGCCAGCCTCGCGCCGGGCGATCCCGGCAATGGCGAGAAGATGTTCTGGGCCGGCGGCTGCACCTCCTGCCATGCCGCGCCGGGCGCCGAGGGCGATGCCAGGCTGGTGCTGGCCGGAGGGCGCGAGATCGTCTCCCCCTTCGGCACTTTCGTCGCGCCCAACATCTCGCCGTCCGAGCAGGGCATAGGCGGCTGGACGCTTGCGGATTTCGCCAATGCTATGCTGGAGGGTGTGGCGCCCGACGGCACGCATCTCTACCCCTCATTTCCCTATACGTCCTATGCGCGCATGAAGCCGCAGGACGTCGCCGATCTCTTTGCCTATCTCAAGACCCTGCCGCCCTCCGATCATCTGGCCGGCCCGCACAGGCTCGCCTTTCCCTACAATATCCGCCGCGGCATCGGCCTCTGGAAGCGGCTCTATCTCTCGCCGCAGCCGGTGGTGGCGCTTGCCGATGCGTCGGATGCGGTCAGGCGCGGGCAATATCTGGTCGAAGGGCCAGGCCATTGCGGCGAATGCCACACACCGCGCAACGCATTGGGCGGGCTCGACAAGTCACGCTGGCTGGCGGGTGCCGTATCGCCTGAGATCGGCCCCGGCGGCAAGCGGGGCGTCATTCCCAATATCACCGGCGGGGAGGGCGGCATCTCCGACTGGAGCGAAAGCGATATCGCCTATGCGCTGGAAAGCGGCTTCACGCCGGATTTCGATTCGCTCGGCGGTTCCATGACCGATGTCGTGGCGAATATGAGCAGACTGCCCGCCAGCGACCGCGACGCCATCGCCGCCTATTTGAAGGCGATTCCTGATCACCCGGATGGTTACCCGGCGAAATAGGCTTTTCGTTTTGGATGGAGATGCTGGAGGGGGAGGCGCCTGGAACCAGCCTCTCTGCTTCAATGTGTGAGCCCTTTAAGGAAATCAGCGTCGCTCGCAGAACGCGGCGCGGGGGGCGCCGAAATCCCCATATTTGCTCTGCATCGTATAGAGCCAGCCCTGGCATTCCTCGATCGAGGCAAAGCAGCGGTAGCGGTCCACCGCCACGCGGGCATCGTCATCGCTGACGAAGGGCGATTCCTTCTCGCCGCTGAAGATGCCGACGATTACGCCGCTGCCGCGCGGCGGGGTGCTGCAGCGCTCGCCGGCATATTCGCTGACATTCTTCAGCACCGCCGCCTCGGCGGGCGCGGAAAAGGCGAAAGAATGCAGGATCGCGGCAGAGGCGAGGAGAAAGGCGAAAGCGATGTTCTTCATGGCCGCAAGACCTTTGATGGGGGCATGGAATCCTGGAACGATAACCCGAAATCGTGTCGAAATGTTCCTGTGCCTCGCGGGACTGTGAAATATGGCTAATGCTGTGCTACTTCGAATGGAAGCCATGCCTTTCATTCCGTTGGCATGGCCGTCCCTGTTTCCACCGTAGCGGTAGCAGCCGCGCCGAGGCATGGATTCCTCCACGCCTCGCCCTATCCGCTGTCCCGACGCTACAGCATCGAACTATTCGTCAAAACAGGAACCACTCCGCGAAATCCGTCAACGGCTTCAACCCGCCGTCCTGCCGGCCACCTTTGCCGTCGTCTTCCCCGTCACCTTCAGCGCGAAGGCGTAGTTGTGCGCCACTTCCTCGAGCCTGGCGAACCGCCCCGAGGCGCCGGCGTGGCCGGCATCCATGTTGATGCGGAAGAGGACCGGGTTGTCGTCGGTCTTCAGTTCCCGGAGCTTGGCGACCCATTTCGCCGGCTCCCAATAGGTGACGCGCGGGTCGGTCAGGCCGGCCGCGGCCAGGATCGGCGGATAGGCCTGCGCGCCGACATTGGAATAGGGGCAATAGGAGGCGATATAGCGGTAATCGGCTTCCGAGGTGATGGGGTTTCCCCATTCCGGCCATTCCAGCGGCGTCAGCGGCAGGGTTTCGTCGAGGATCGTGTTGAGCACATCGACGAACGGCACCTCGGCGATGATCCCGCCGAAGGCCTGCGGCGCCATGTTGGCGACGGCCCCCATCAACAGGCCGCCCGCCGAGCCGCCATGCGCGATGATCCGGTCATGGCTGGTGAATTGCTCTGCCACCAGATGCTCGGCCGCGGCGATGAAATCGGTGAACGTGTTCTTCTTCTTGTCGCGCTTGCCGTTCTCATACCAGGCAAAGCCCTTGTCCTTGCCGCCGCGGATATGCGCGATGGCATAGACGAAGCCGCGATCGACCAGCGACAGGCAGGTGACGTTGAAACTCGCCGGAATGGTCATGCCGTATGAGCCGTAGCCATAGAGCAGGCATGGCGCGGAATCATCGAGCGGCGTGTCACGATGATAGAGGATCGAGACGGGAACGAGCTCGCCATCCCTGGCGGGCGCCATCAGCCGCCGCGTCACATAATCCGCCGGATTGTGTCCGGAGGGGACTTCCTGCGTCTTCAAAAGCGTGCGCTCGCGCGTACGCATATTGTAGTCGAATTCCTGCGCAGGCGTCGTCATCGAGGAATAGGAGAACCGGATCACGTCGGTGTCGTATTCCGCGCTTCCGATGAGCCCCAGCGAATAGGCCTCCTCCTCGAAGGCGATGGCGTGCTCCTCGCCGGTCCTGCGGTTGCGCACCAGGATGCGCGGCAGGCCCTGGTGCCGCTCCAGCCAGACCAGGAAGTCGCGATAGGCGGCATGGCTCAAAATGATCGTACCGGGTTTTTCTGGCACCACTTCGGTCCAGTTCTCCCGCTCCGGCGCATCGACCGGGGCGCTCATGATCTTGAAATCCTTCGCGCCGTCCACATTGGTCAGGATGAAGAAGACGTCTCCGCCCTCGGTGAGGCTGTATTCGACGCCGGTCTCGCGCCTGGCGACCAGCCTCGGCCTGGCCGTGGGATCATTGGCCGGGACGATCCACTCCTCCGAGGTCTCGTGATCGCCGATGGCGATGAAGATGAAATCGTCGAGGCTCGAGCCGCCGACGCTCATGAAGAAGCCCGGATCCGGTTCCTCATGGATCAGCCGGTCGTCCTGCTGCGGCGTGCCGACCTTGTGGTAATAGAGTTTCGACGGGCGGTGGTTGTCGTCGAGGCGGGTATAGAAGAAGCCTTCGCCGGTCGCGTCCCACACGCCGCCGCCGCTGGTATCGGCGACGGAATCCTCGAGATCGGCCAGCGTGTCGAGATCGCGCACCTTCAGCGAATAGAATTCCGAGCCCTTGTCGTCGAAGCCCCAGATGAGACGCTTGTGGTCGGGCGAATGGTCGGTCGAGGAGAGGCGGAAATAGGCCTTGCCCTCCGCTTCCAGATCGCCGTCGAGCAGGATCGTCTCCTCGCCGCCGTCACGCGGTGTGCGGAAGAAGCGGGGCTGCTGGCCGCCCATTTTGTAGGATGTGCCATAGGCATAGGGCCCGTCCTTGTAGGGGACGGAGGAATCGTCCTCCTTGATGCGCCCTTTCATTTCGGCGAAGAGCGTCTCCTGCAGCTCTTTCGTATCCTCCATCAAGGCGCTCTGATAGGCATTCTCGGCCTCCAGATGCTTGCGGATTGCGGGATCGAGAACGGAAGGGTTCTTGAACACCTCCTGCCAGTTCGGCGCGCGCAGCCAGGCGTAATCGTCTGTCCGGGTGATCCCGTGGCGGGTGTCGCTGACCGGCTTCTTCTCGGCCACGGGATAGGGAAGATTGGGGAAAACGGACGCCTTCGTCATCACAAATCCTGGCTATGAAACACATTAAGTGACCGCCCGGACGGGCATCCGGGCGGCGCGGAAAAGATCAGTCCTCGTCGAATACCAAGGCGTGCCCGTTCATGCAATAACGCAGCCCCGTCGGCGGCGGCCCGTCGGGAAAGACATGGCCCAGATGCGCATCGCAATCGGCGCAGCGGATTTCGGTGCGGACCATGCCGTAGGACCGGTCCTCGAATGCATTGACGGCATCCGGCTCGATCGGCTGGTAGAAGCTCGGCCATCCCGTGCCGGAATCATATTTGGTTTCCGAGCGATAGAGCGGTCGGCCGCAGCAGACGCACTTGTAGGTGCCCGTCAGCTTGCTGTCGAAATTCGGGCTGGAGAACGCCCGCTCGGTGCCATGCTGGCGCGTGATCTGATATTGGATGGGTGTCAGTTGCTCGCGCCATTCTGCATCGCTCTTGACCACTTTCAACGGCTTTGTCGGGGTCTTTGCCGTGCTCATGGAAGTATTCCCTTTCGTGAAGCAGTGCCCGCCACAATCTATGTCCTGCCGCCGGATTCGACAACCGCGGCACCCCGAATCACCCGCGTGATCCGCCCCATTTGCAACTATCTTGACCCGAAAGGGCCGGAATTATTTCCGGCCGCCAGAAATTTGACGTAATGCTCCGCATTTTGGAGAAAGCTACATCGAATGTTTGAGGCTGCGTTCCACCAATGGCATCGATTGACTTTAAAATATAGAAAATAGAAACTCGACCAAATATTCGAACAACTTCTAGGGGATATTTTACTGCTATCGCGTGAATTGTAAATTAGTAGTACAATCCGTAATCTGTATTTTTACTTGATTAAATATTGGAAAGAAAAAGGAAATTGTAGTACAATTCAATTGACAGATCGGGTTTCCTTGGCGATATGGTCGCTCGCGCGGGATGGGCTGGCACAGCAAAAATCGAATCAATCGATCTGTTGCCTGCATTTGAAGAGTGGATGCCCTCACGGAAATATCTCGGGATATGGGCGTGGGAGTATAAGAAGGAAAGATTGATGGAACATCTGGATGTTAACGATTCTGCCGAGGACGTGCTTCTTGGTCTGACTGCAGAAGTAGTCGCTGCTTATGTAAGCAATAATTCCATTCGTGCTGGAGAACTGGCCGCGTTGATCGCGGATGTTCACGCCGCTTTCGGTCGCGTAGGGGTTCGCGAGGAAGCGGTTCCGGTCGTCGAGAAGCCGAAGCCAGCCGTCAATCCGAAGCGGTCGGTCTCGGATGATTACATCATCTGCCTTGAGGACGGTAAGAAGTTCAAGTCGCTCAAGCGGCACCTGATGACGCATTACAACATGACGCCGGAACAATATCGCGAGAAGTGGGACCTCGATCCCAGCTATCCCATGGTGGCGCCGAACTATGCGGCGGCCCGCTCGCAGCTGGCGAAGAAGATGGGTCTCGGTCGCAAGCGCGGCAAGCGCGGTTGATCGCAGTTCGCGCGGAAAGACTGAAAACCTCCGGTCTTTCCGCGCGCCTATTGCCGGGTGCCGATACGGCGCTTCGAGCCATTTTCGTTTGAGTTCACCTGATTGTCACGCCGTGGCCTGCGCCGGCCCGGTCATGGATGCTTTCAACTTGTCGAGCGCCTGCTTGAGCGCGATGTGGCGGTTGAGGTCATAGCTCCAGTGGCCACGCATTCCTTTCATCCGTTCCCGTTCGATCAGCCGCGTCAGGCGGCGGACCGCGCCGGCCTTCTTTTCCTGCGGCGCGGCAAGCAGGGTGTCGAAATCGATGCCGCATAAGATCTGCAGCGCCGCGCGCTGCATGGCTTCTCCGCGCCGCTTTTCCTTCGATGCCAGAAAAGTCCGGCTTTCCACTGCGAGATGATCACTGGTCATGATGGCTGTCCGTCGTTGTTGGACAACCAGTCTCGCCCCGTTGCGGAAAGCGGGGATAAAATTCCTAGAGTGCTCATATTTTGATGAAGCCGCCGGATTCGGTTTGAGCCGTTGGTGCGATGGAAAGGTTGAGGCGTGGATCCCAGTGACAAGCACTGGGATGACGGCGTTCAGGTGTTGCCGATGATGTTCAGCTTGTCCGCTGCGGGCGGTTTTCGCTAGGAAAATGCCATCTCCACCCCGTCATCCCAGTGCTTGTCACTGGGACCCATGCCTCGGCAGTGCAGCCTAGGCCTCGTTTCATGAGAAGGGGAACCGTTCCAACCAGGATCCACGCGATCGCTCAAAAGTTGCAGCCGGGCTGAAAAACTTATCCACGCGATTGCCAAGCCGGATATAAGAAGATATTCCTATTTTCAGCGAAGGGGAAAAGAATGTCTTCGGTATTTTCCGGTGTGATCCACACGCAGTCCGAGGCGATCGACGCCCTGATCGCCATAGCCGTCAAGCATGGACGCTGCGTGGTCATCGACAAGGCATCTGCCGGGGAGGGAGGCCGCAGGCGGCTGCCTCGCAGCCGGATGGTCGAAGCCTGCGATGCCTTCATCGATATTCTGGCAGCCTATTTCGGGGTCCCGGGAGGCGAGCTGCGCTCTGGCGGCCGCTGCCGGCGCGAGGTGGCGCGGGTCAGGCAGATCGGCATGTATGTCGCCCACACGCTGTTCGGCATGACGATGACGGAGGTGGCGCAGGGCTTTGCCCGTGACCGCTCCACCGTCATGCACGCATGCCACCTCATCGAGGACATGCGCGAGGACCGGGAGTTCGATGCCATCCTTTCCGCCTTCGAGCGCCTCTCGGCCGTCACCTTCCTGGGCGAGGGGAGGGGCCGATGAGCGATCTGGATGACAAGGCGCTGCGCCGTGTCTTGCGCTTTCTCGCCAAGGCAGCGGCCGGGCTCAAGACGTCGGCCGTGCCGGACCGGGTCCTGCTGGAAAGTACCGAGCACGGCACCATCGCCACCCGGCTTTCGCATCTGCGCCTCATGCAGCAGGCCGGTCTGATCGCCAGGAATGGCGAAACGGTGATGCTGAGCGAGCATGGCCGCCGCTTCCTGCGCGGCGAGGCGGCGTCGCCGTCCGGCCGCGATCTGAAAGACATTCAGCTGGAGGCCGATGGCGAGACGCGGCTCGTTGCCTTCAACTGTGCCGAGTCGCCGCTCGGTCAGCTCTACCGGCGAAAAGGAGCGAACGGAAAGCCGTTTCTGGCGGCGGAGGAATTTGCCGCCGGCGAGCGCCTGCGCGCCGATTTCACGCGCGGCAACCTGATGCCGCGTACCGGCGCCAATTGGGAGGTGAGCGTTGCCGGGCGCAACCGCACGGCCGCTAACGGCGCCGCCGAACTGACCGATGCCGCGCTTGCCGCGCGCCTCCGCGTTGAAAAGGCGCTCGATGCCGTCGGGCCGGAGCTCTCCGGCGTGCTGATCGATATCTGCTGCTTTCTCAAAGGGCTCGAGACCGTCGAGCGCGAGCGCCGCTGGCCGGCCCGTTCGGCAAAACTGCTCCTGAAAGCCGCCCTCGGCGCGCTCGACCGGCATTATCACCCGCAGGGCGGCCGCGCGAGACCGGGGCGCCCGCGCATCCTGCAATGGGGAACGGCGGATTACCGGCCTTCGATGGGCGGCTAGCGGTTTGGACTGAAGTGGAAACGCCCTAATGCGTGAGGGCGAGCGCGCCCTGCGCCTCGGCGCGGATGCGGCGGATCATGGCGCGCAGGCCGTTGGAGCGCTGCGGTGTCAGGTGCTCGTCAAGCCCGAGCGTCTTCAGGATGCCTTCCGGGTCGATCGCCAGGATCTCCGATGCCCTGCGGCCGGAATAGAGCGCCAGCACGATGGCGACGAGCCCGCGCACGATATGCGCATCCGAATCGCCGAGGAAGGTGATCTCGGGATCAGGTCCCTCGCCGATCTCGGTCTTCAGCCACACCTGGCTGACGCAGCCCTGCACCTTGTGCTGAGCATCGCGGGCATCGTCCGGATAGGGTTTGAGATCGCGGCCGAGGTCGATCACGTAGCGATAGCGGTCTTCCCACTCGTCGAGAACGTCGAAATCGGTGACGATGTCGTCTATGGTCTGGGTCATGCGCTCCACTTGGGCGGACTGTTTTCTTGCCCCTTCATATAGCGATCGGTGGCGGCAACGTCACGGGTGGAAGAACATTTTCTCGCAAAGCCCGTTTCAAAAAAGAAAGCCGCACGCCAGGAAAGCATGCGGCTTACCGGAGATCCGGTAGCTGGAGGCTAGGTAAAATTCCGGTCAGTTCCCGTGCTTCACGGTCCCGGTGTGCAGCGTATCCATCTTTTCGGCGGCCGCTTCGCGTGAGGTGGGGACGGGAATGGAAAGGTTTTCGGCATGCTTCGGCTTTTCCGGCATTTTTGCCTGCAGCGCGTCGAGCTTCGACGAGATGGCGGACGCCGCCGGCTCATCGTCGAGTTGCCCGTTCAGATATTCATAGGCGATGCGCGCGCCGTCCTTGGCCTGCAGGCCGAGGCTTGAGAGCACGGACCTGCCGGTCTCGCAGATGCCGGGATTGCGCGTGCAGAAATCGCCGGCTTCGCCCAGCGTCTTCCGTGTGGCGAGCAGGGTGTCGATCGCTTCGGCCTGCTCCCGGCTTTCACCAGGCGCATTGTCCCGGACCATGGCCGCGTCGTCGGCGGAACGATCGTGCGTTCTGATGGCCAGACCGGCGAGCGGCGTGTGCGGCAGCACCACAAAGGCCAGCGTCAGCCAGAAGGCCATTTTCAGAAGAAAGCGCATATGCTCCTCATCCCCTTGTCTGCTTGGGCCGCCTCCGGTGGCGCGGCTCTTTTGTATGGAGCGACTATGACAGGCAGACAAAAAGATCCGATTGAAGGCACCAGGCAAATTTGATTCGAATTTGAACGGATTTCGCAAGGTTTCGTCAGCATATGCGTCCGCCATCGGGCGAAATGGCCCCGCTGCCGCCGTCTTGCCGCATTTGGCCGGCGCCGGGCAACCCTCTGTTTACCATAGCGGGAAAAGCGAGGTGCCCAGCCGTCTGAATATGTGCTGTGGGATGGGGTGGAGAGAGAGCCTTTATCCATTCCTTAAAGCCTCGGCGGCAATCTGGCGGCTATACAAAGCCGCGCTTTTTCCGGGGCGTCCTCAACGGGTGTCACGGTGAAACCGGAAGCACAAAACGCATGTAGTGGGTACGGCACGGTGCACGCCATTCTTCAGAAAACCTTCGCATTCGCAGATGCCCGCGCACGCGGCTGTGCCCGCCTGTTCGACGGCTATTGCGGGCGCTGGGTTCCGGCCGGGCAGGCGGCGAACAAGCGGATGATCGCCGCCTTCTGCGCGATGCCGGCCGCGCTCATTGCCGCCTTCCTGGCCGGCGGCACGATTTCCGGAGGTCTCGAGGCCGGCCTTGCCGTCGCCATCTTCACCGGCATCGCCATGATCCTGTGCGCGCTCTCCTCGCTCGGCCTGCGCCCCGGCCTTCTCGGCATCACCGGCATCGCCGCCTATGGCGCGGGGATCGCCCTTGCCGGCCACGGCGCCGCCCCCTCCAATCCGGCGCTCTGGACGATGGCCGCCGCCATCTCTTTCGAAAGCTGGTTCGTCGGCCGCACCGGCCGCAGCGCCGCCATCGGCACGATCGTCGGCGCGCTGGTCTTCGCCGCTCTCATTGCCGGGGCCTCGCCCTCCGCTGCGCCCGCTTCACCCGCTCTGACGGCCCTTTTGACGATAGGCTATATCGGAACGCTCCTGTCGCGGGCGATGCTGGTCGTCCGCTCCATGGCGGACAAGGCCCATCCCGCCGGCGCCGACGATATCGAGAATGCGCTCGACGGCGTGGTCATCCGCCTGTCGCCGGATGGCGTCATCCGCTCGCTGTCGGCACGGGCGCCCGAGCATCTCGGCGTCTCGCGGCAGGTGATGGTCGGCACCCAGTTCATCGATCGCGTGCATGTCTCGGACCGGGTCCACTATCTCGGCCTGCTGGCAGACCTTCGCGCACCGGAAAACGGTGGGAAGCATTCCGCAAGCATCGAGCTGCGCCTGCGCCGCGTCGGCGGCGAGCCCGGCACGCATTCGATCGTCTTCCGTCCGTTCCGGCTTAACGCTGTTGCCAACCGGGAAAACGGCGTGCTGCAGGGCTTCACCCTGATCGCCCGCGACATCTCGAACGAGCAGGCCTCGCATGAAGCGCTGCAGCGCGCCAGGGACGAGGCGGAAAACCTGCAGATCTCGAAGAACCGCTTCCTCGCCTCGGTCAGCCATGAGCTGCGCACGCCGCTCAACTCCATCATCGGCTTCTCCGATGCGCTGCTGCACGAAATGCTGTGCCGCTTCGAAAACGAGAAGCAGCGCGAATATGTCGATCTCATCCATCGCTCCGGCACCCATCTCCTCGATGTGGTCAACGCCATTCTGGAGATGTCGAAGATCGAATCCGGCGCCTATCGCATTTTCCCGGAACCGTTCGCCTTCCGTGATGCCGTCGGCATGTGCACCGGCGTGATGGGCCAGCAGGCGGCGAAGAAGGGCGTGGCGCTGTGCGACCGGATCAATGCGGGCGTCGGCGAGCTGGTCGCCGACCGGCGCGCGGTCCAGCAGATCCTGATCAATCTCGTCTCCAATGCGGTCAAATTCACCGAAAAGGGCGGCTGCGTCACCATAGACGCAGGCGTGGAGACGGTGAGGAACGTGCCCATGCTGGTCTTCTCGGTGGCCGATACCGGCATCGGCATGGCCGAGGACGATCTCACCCGCCTGTGCCAGCCCTTCACGCAGCTCGACAATGCCTATACCCGCGCCCATGAGGGAACGGGCCTCGGCCTCTCGCTGGTCAAGGGGCTGGTGGAGCTGCATGAGGGCGCGATGCAGATTGCCAGCCGGCCGGGCGAGGGGACCGTCGTCACCATCCGCCTGCCCGTCAACGGGCCGCGGGCCTATCGTTTGCAGGAACAGAAGGAAAAAGCAGGGACGGTGGTCGATATCCACCGCATTCAGGCAGAAAGGCGTCATGACAAGCAGGAAGACGAACAGGAAAGGCAGGCCTATGCGCAAAACCGCAAAACGGCGTAGCATCGGCCGGCGCATTGCCGATGCGCTGTTCGCCACCGTGTCCAGCATGGCGATTGCGGCAGGCGACGTCATCGCGCGCAATCCGGTTGCGACCGGTGGCGCGACCGCCTTCCTCGTCACGCTCGGTTTCGTTTCCGCCAACGCGCTCTGGTATCAGCCCCAGGCGCATGGCAGCGTGTTCTTCAAGACGCGGCCCGATCTCGTTTTCAAGCCGCTGCCGCATGCCGAAAGCCCGCTGAAGCAATCGATGACCCCGGCGCCCACGCCGGAAGCAGCACCTGCGCCGGAGGAGCGCGCCTCGGCCGAACCGCCCCGGCCGGATGTGAGCGACCATCAGCCCGCCATCGAGCCGGAGCAGATACCGGTGCCCGCGCCGCAGCTTGCCGAAGGCGGCGATCCCGAGATCGCGCAGCTGCAGCACAAGCTCGCCGCCCTCGGCTTCTACGAAGGGCCGATCGATGGTCTGCCCGGTCCGCAGACGCGCAAGGCGCTCGATACCTGGCGCGCCGTTCAGGCCAAGGCCGGCATCCAGACCGTCTCGACGGGGAGCGCGCCTGCGAGCGAAGCGGTCGAGACCGGCAGCATCGCCATCCCCGGCACCCGGCCGAAGCGCCCGCAGAACGGCATCGACCGGACGACGACCACCGCGGTCGCCGCACCGCGTCCCGCCGCTCCGGTCAATTCGCAGCCTCAGCCCCAGAGCGCCGCCTCGCCCCAGGAGATCATCCGTGTGCAGGCGGGATTGAAGGCCTTCGGCAATGATCTGATTGCCGTCGACGGCGTGGCCGGCAAGACCACGCAGGATGCGATCCGCGAGTTCCAGAAGCTCTTCCGCCTCAAGGTGACAGGGCAGGTCGATGCGGAACTGATCGCCAAGATGCGCGAAATCGGTTTGATAAGCTGAAGCCGGTCGTGCTGATGTGATGAGGTGCCGGCGGGCCAGCGCCCCTTCTGTGCCGAGAGGGCCTGTGGCGCTCATTCTGGAACGTTTGCGATTGGTACCAAATGTCTATGAAAGTGTAATCTCCCCCCTTGCGGGGGAGATGGCCGGCGGGCCAGAGGGGGGCGCTGTCCCGCCGACGCTCCGTTTGCGAATGTATTTCAATAGGTGGATTCCTTGCGCCTGACATCCGATTTCTGGGTTGCCGCCCTCATGCGCCGGGTGAATGGCGGCGGCGGTTTTGCCTATCTCGCGTGGCGCGGTTCGGCCGAGGCCGGCGCGATCTTCATCAAGATACGAAAGCCCGACGGCGCCTATGATCTCTATGGTCCGGCGCCGCAGATCGCCTATGACACCGGCAAGCCGGATGAGCGCGTCTTCACCCGTATCGGGCAGGACCTGCCGGAATTCGAGGCCGACGAAAAGCTGCGCGGCGAGGCGCGTTTCGACCCCGATCTCTGGCTGGTCGAGATCGAGAGCTACGCAGGCGGGCAAGAGCTGTTTGCGGTGGTGGAGTTGTAGGGGCAGGGGACGGCGGCAGCATGCAAGGGCTGAAGCATTTTTAGAGCGTTTCCGCCTTTGACTGAATCGAAAGGGATTCCGTTGAGGCCAGTTTTGTGATTCAAGATGCTGGCTGGATAGGAGGCCAGCATCTGATGACCCGACCTCTTTCCAATGATCTTCGCAAG
>Ga0180221_1000103_pt1 | contig 139621 bp, 133 predicted proteins | sample eDN5th37CKraftMG_FD_151339 | JGI IMG/M metagenome (GOLD analysis project Ga0180221, IMG submission 151339) | Enriched Miracle-Growth compost microbial communities from Emeryville, California, USA - eDNA 5th pass 37_C Kraft MG (version 2) (version 2) ... | reverse complement strand
CCCGAGCCCGGACCGTAAGTGATTTCCACACGGCGGTTCTGCGGCTCGCGCACACCGTCGGCAGTCGGCACGCGGGGCATGCTCTCGCCGAAGGCCTGGCTGCTGATGCGCGCCGCCGGGATGCCCCGGCCGGTCAGGTAGTTGCGCACGCTGGTGTTGCGGCGCTCCGACAGGCCGACGTTGTACTGCGTCGAACCCGAACGGTCCGCGTGGCCGGCCAGCATGATCGCGGCGGTACCGCAGTTCTGGTAGGCCGTGACGGCGCTGTTGAGGATGCCCGCGGCTTCCGGCGTGATTTCCGACTTATCCCAGTCGAAGAACACGATGTACGGCCCCTGGTTGCACTGCGCGACCGGAGGCGGCGGCGGAGGCGGTGGGGGCGGCGGAGGCGGAGGCGGCGGGGGCGGCGGAGGCGGCGGTGGGGGCGGCGGAGGCGGTGGCGGCGGAGGAGCCGCACGGCCGCCGAAGTTGACCAGCAACGAGCCGAGCACCGAATGCGTCCTGATGTCAGCCTTCATCGGCTGGCCCAGTTCATTGGCGATCTTCAGGTTCTCCACGTTGAAGTAACGATACTTCACGCCGAGATCGACATGGTCGCTGAGCGGAATGCGCAGCGCCGCGATGCCTTGCCAGGCAAAGGCCGTGTCACTGGCATCGAGGAACGCCGGGGTATCCACGTTGGCCTTGACGCCGGCGATACCCGCGCCGCCACCGAACGACACGCCGATGCCGTCGTTGCCGCCCATGTCGAACAGGGCGTTGACCATGCTGGAATAGATCTTGACGTCGCCATCTGCCGGGACGGTGTCCCCGAACGGCGCCGGAGGCCCGCTCCAACGCAGCGCGTTGATGTCGAAGTTCTTGTAACCGGCTTCACCTTCCAGGCGGAAGGCGCCGAAATCATAGCCGAGCAAGGCGTCGGCTTCCCAATTGTTGCCGGTGTCGGCGCGGATCGTTTGATCCGTGGAGGTGACATCGAACTTGATGTCGTTCGGAATATTCACGCCTCCTTCGATGCCGGCATACAGCGAGCCGTCTCGCGCAAGCGCGGGGGATGCGAAGACAGCCGCGGCCGTCGCAATCCCTAATACTACTTTTCTCATCTGAACTCCCCTTTGGTCGAGCTGCCCGACGCGGTCCCTTTGCCGTCCGGGTGAAAGCCGTGCGACGCCTACAATACTCACAGTGGTGACAAGCGTTCCGCACTGCAAAATATTTTGGTGTGGCGGAATTGCACCGCCCGGTGCGCCGGTCAGCCCTCCGGGAACAGGGGCAATTGCGCCGCGTCCCCGCCGGGGCGGAAGTGCGTGCAATCAAGCTCGAAGCGCACTTTGCCCATGCCGGCCCGCTTGCGGGCCAGGCGGAACCGGGCGCGGAAAAGATCGGCCCAGACGCCGCTCGGCCTCATCCGGGTGACGAAACCAGGGTCATTGTCACGCCCCCCGCGGATGGAGCGGACGATGCCCATCACCTTGTCATGCCGATCGGGAAAGTGGACCAGAAGCCATTCGCGAAACAGCGGTGCGACTTCATAAGGCAGGCGAAGCGGAATCCACCCGGCGGAGGGGACGCCCAGCCTGCCGGCGCGGGCGACGATCTCCTCCATGAATTCGTCGGTGATCGCCGGGATGACCGGGGCGACCGAGCAATGCGTGGGTACGCCGGCCTCCACCAGTGTGCCGAGCGCCGCCAGGCGCTTCGCCGGCGCCGGCGCGCGCGGTTCGAGCAGGCGCGAGAGCCTGGGGTCGAGCGAGGTGACCGAGACGGCCACCGCCACCAGCCGCCGCGCGGCCAATTCGCGCAGCAGGTCCAGATCGCGTAGCACGCGGTCGGACTTGGTGGTGATCGTCACCGGATGGCGCGTTTCGAGGCAGACCTCGAGCACCTGGCGGGTGATGCCGTAACGGCCCTCGATCGGCTGATAGGGATCGGTATTCGTGCCCATGGCAATGGGCTTCGGCCGGTAACGCGGCTTGGCGAGCGTCTGGCGGAGCAGCGCGGCGGCCTGGGGCTTGGCGAAGAGCTTGGTTTCGAAATCGAGCCCGGGGGACAGGTCGTGGAAGGCGTGGGTGGGCCGGGCGAAGCAATAGATGCAGCTATGTTCGCAGCCGCGATAGGCATTGATGGAACGATCGAAGCCGATGTCGGGCGACTGGTTGAAAGTGACGATCGTCTTGGGATGTTCTTCGATGACCGTGGTGCGCAGCTTCGCCGGGGGGCCGTCAAGCGCCTCCATCGCGTCGCGCCAGTCCCCATCCGTTTCGCGGCCGGGCAGGCCGAAGCGATCCGGCACCTGGGCGGACTGGGCGCCGCGCCCCTCGACAGCGGGGAATTTGTCGCGCTCCATGCCAAAGAACATAAAGAGAACATTTATCCGTAGCAATACGGTGGCGAGAATTGAGATGGTGATATTGCTGCAACAGAAGCCGTGTGATGAGCCGGAACGACCGCCGTGTGCGCATTTGGCGCTTTGAGGAGACAAAAAAGTCAGCACACCTCTTCACAAAGGGGATTGCGTGTATCACTGTATTATGATGCTATAGCACATAGGGGCGGCAGATGGGCGGGGGCCTGTGACCGATTGGTGCAATAAGAAGGACCGGATAGCGGCGCGCGGCGGCTCGTCCGGCCTTGCCGTGCAGAGAAACCGTTTGATGAGTGAGCGCTCACTCACTATCATGCGGTCCATGAGCAGGGCTCCCGCATTACCTGCCGCGGAACGGCGACGGGCGATCATGGCCGTGACCGAGAAGCTGTTGGTAGAGCGGGGCAAGGACGTAAGCACCCGCGAGATCGCCGAAGCGGCCGGCATTGCCGAGGGCACCATCTTCCGCGTCTTCGCCACCAAGGATGCGATCATCGATGCGATCTTCGCCGATGCCTTCGATCCCAAGGGCGGCTGGGATACACTGGCGGCGCTCGGTTCGGAGGCTGATCTGGAGACCTGCCTGGTGGAACTGGTCACGCTGCTTCAGGCGCGGATCAAGCGTGTCATGGCCTTGTTCGCCGCGGTCGGTTTCCGCGAGCCCACCTCGGCGCCGCATATGTTCGAGCAACGCCGCCTCGGCTATCAAGCCGTGGCCGACTTGTTGCACCCTCACGCCGCACGCCTGCGTGTCAGCCCGGACGATGCGGCCCGCACGCTGCACGGGCTGGTGCTGGCGATGACCCATCCGATGCTGACCGACCGGCCGATCGGCGATCCCAGGGAGATCGTCGATATCGCCCTGCGCGGCATCGGCCGTGCCGACCCCTTGCCAGGATCACAGGAATGATGACCAGCGCTTCGGTGTCCCGAAAACATGCGCTCGCCGTGCTCGCCGGCCCGATCGGTTCGTTGACGCTCGCCGGTTGCGCGACGCCGGTGATCGCGCCGCCCGATGCCGGCATCGCCGTCCCCGCCACATGGGCGGAGACCGAGCAGGCGCCGGCATCGCTGGATGTCGCGCGGTACTGGCGGCTGCTCGACGATCCGGTGCTCACTCAGCTCGTCGAGGCTGCGCTGGCGAACAACCTCGATCTGGCACAGAGCGCCGCGCGGCTGGATCAGGCGCGCGCGCAGCTTGCCGGCACGCGCGCCGGTTACCTGCCGCAAGTGTCCGGCAGCGGCCGGGCCCAGCAGGACCTGCTCGACAACGCGGCCGACGATCCGCTGATTTCTCTCGGCGCGGATGCGAGTTGGGAACTGGATCTGTTCGGCCGCATCGGCGCCAATGTCGCCGCGTCGCAGGCGGACCTGGCTGCCGCCGGCTATTCGCTGGCCGATCTCCAGCGCGTGATCGCCGGGCAAGTGGCGCTGGCGACGATCAGCGCGCGCGCCACCGCGCAGCAGCTCGCCACTGCCCGCGACACGCTGAATTATCAGGACGAGAACCTGCAGATCGCCCGCTGGAGAGTGCAGGCCGGCCTCGTTTCCAGCCTGGATGTCGAGCAGGCGCGCGGCCAGCGCGCGCAGACGGCGGCGACCATTCCCTTGCTGGAGAGCAACCTCGCCTCCACCGCCAATGCCATCTCCACCTTGATCGGGGAGCCGCCGGGCCGCGTGCTGCGCCTGCTCGAAGCGCCCGCCGCCATCCCCACACCGCCGGCAGTCGCGGGGTTCGAGGCGCCGGCCGAAGTGTTGCGCCGCCGGCCGGACGTGCGCGGGGCGGAGGCTTCGCTCGTCGCCAGCATGGCGCGCATCGATGTCGCCCGCGCGCAATTGCTGCCGGCCATCCAGCTCGGCGGCACGGTCGGCACATCGTCGCTCGGCCTCGGCAACCTGTTCGACGTCATCACCGGCGGCGTGTTCGGCAGCATCAGCCAGCTCATCTTCGACGGTGGCCGCACTCGCGCGCAGATCGACAGTGCCCGCGCCGCCGCGCAGGGATCGCTCGCCGCCTGGCGGCAATCGATCCTCGGCGCGCTGGAGGATGTGGAGACCGCCGCCGTGGACCTCGACCGATCCGGGCAGCGGGTGGATATCTACGCGGAAGCGCTCGACGCGGCGAACAATTCGGCGATCCTCGCCCGCAGCCAGTACCAGGCGGGCCTGAGCGATTTCCAGAACCTGCTCACTTCCGAAAACCAGCTGCTCTCGGCGCGCAATGCCCAGGTCGGCGCCGAGGCGGACCGCGCCAGCGCCTTCGTGCGGTTGACGCAAGCGCTCGGCGGCGGCTGGTCGCCGGCCGATTATCCCCTGCCCATCAGCGACGGGACCGAACAATGAACGAGACGAGCGCAATGACCCCCGCGGCCGATCAGCCGCAGTCGGTGGATGAATTCCTTGGCACGACGGAACGGCCGCGCTGGCTCCGCTGGGCGAAATACTGGGTGCCGGCACTGATCGTGCTGTTGCTGGCCCTGTGGTATTTCGGCGGTTCGCGCGGGAACAAGCCGGAATACATCACCCAGGCCGTGGCGCAGCGATCGCTCGATCTCACCGTGACCGCCACGGGTAACCTGCGGCCGACAAACCAGGTGCAGGTGGGTTCGGAAGTCTCAGGCCGGATCGACCGGGTGTTCGTGGACGTCAACGATCGCGTCGCGCGCGGCCAGGTCCTGGCTGAGATCAACACCGATGTGATCGAGGACCAGATTCGCCAGGCGCGGGCCAACCTGGATGCGGCGCGCGCGCAAGTGGCGCAGGCGGCGGCGACGCTGAACGTCGATACGGCGCAGCTCGCCCGCTTGCAGGAAGTCTCGCGCCTGTCGGGCGGCAAGGTGCCCTCGAAGACCGAGATGGAAGCGGCCGAGGCGAATGTCGCCCGCGATAAGGCGGCGGTGAACTCCGCGCAGGCCAATGTCGTGGCATCGCAGGCGCAGCTTTCCTCCAACATGACCAATCGCGACCGGGCGGTGATCCGTTCGCCCGTTTCCGGTGTCGTCCTTGCCCGCCAGGTAGAGCCGGGGCAGACCGTCGCCGCCTCGTTCAACACGCCCACCTTGTTCGTGATCGCCGAGGATCTTTCGGCGATGCAGCTCAGGGTCGCCGTGGACGAGGCTGATGTCGGCCAGGTGAAGGCAGGGCAGAAAGCCGATTTCACCGTGGACGCCTATCCCGGCCGCCGCTTCCCGGCGCTGGTGGAGAGAGTCGATCTTGCCTCCAGCAACACCGCCAGCGCGGCACAGGCCAGCCAGAGCGGAACGCAGGCGCAGGCCAACACCGTGGTCGATTACGAGGCGCGCCTCGCGGTGGCCAATTCCGACGGTCTGCTGCGCCCTGGGATGACGGCGACGGCGACGATCGATACCGGCAGCACCGCGGTCAGCCTGCTGGTCCCCAACGGCGCCCTGCGGTTCAATCCCGATGAGGCGAACAAGCCGCAGACGGGGGGCGCGGGCCTGAACGTCCAGGTCGGCTTGCAGCAGGAAGAGCAGAAGGCCACCATCGGCGCCGGCAGCCGCCAGCAGGTCTATGTGCTGAAGGATGACGGCACATTGCAGAAAATCGATGTGGTCACCGGCGAAAGCAACGGGCGCCTTACCGCCGTCAGCTCCAAGGAGCTCAAGGCCGGCATGAAGGTCGTCACCGGGATCAAGGCAAAGGCCGCCAAGTGAGCGAGCAACCCACCGGCCAGCCGCTCATCGAGCTGAAGGGGATAACCAAGACCTTCGGCCAGGGCTCGGCCGCCTTCCAGGCGTTGAAGGGCATCGACCTGCGCATCGCCTCGGGGGATTTCATCGCGGTGATGGGCCCGTCCGGATCGGGCAAGTCGACCACGATGAACATCCTCGGCTGCCTCGATACGCCGACATCGGGTATCTTCCGCTTCAAGGGAGTGGAAGTGCAGTCCCTGACGCCCGACCAGCGTTCGCTGCTCCGGCGCAAGTATCTCGGCTTCGTGTTCCAGGGCTTCAACCTGCTGTCCCGCACCAGCGCGATCGAGAACGTGGAGCTGCCGTTGCTCTATCGGGGTGAAAAGCGCGCTGCCCGGCGCGAGGCGGCGATGAAGGCGCTCGACATGGTGGGCCTTGGCCCCTGGGCCGATCACACGCCGGCCGAGCTTTCCGGCGGCCAGCAGCAGCGCGTGGCCATTGCCCGCGCGCTCGTCACCGAGCCGGAAGTGCTGCTGGCGGACGAGCCGACCGGCAACCTCGACACGGAGCGTTCGATCGAGATCATGCAACTGCTGTCGGAACTCAATGGCCGGGGGATATCGATCCTGCTGGTCACGCACGAGCCGGAGATGGCCGCCTTCGCCCGCACCATCGTCCATTTCCGCGATGGGCTGGTGGAACGCACCGAGCGCGGCCACCGGGCCGGCGAACCGGTGAGCGCCTGATGTTCGGCGCCACGCTCCTCCTCGCGATGCGCGAATTGCGCCGCCACCTGATGCGCTCGTTCCTGACGACGATCGGCATCATCATCGGCGTGGCCGCGGTGATCACCATGGTCGCCCTGGGCAAGGGCGTCACGGCTTCGATCCAGGAGCAGATATCCTCGCTCGGCTCGAATGTGCTGATCGCCTTCCCGCAGCAGACCGAGGACAACCGGCCGCCGCGCCCGTTCAAGGAGGATGACGTCATCGCCGTGCGCGAGCAGCTGGCCGGCGTCGAATCCGTGGCGGGCCAGGTCAACAAGAGCGTCCAGGCGTTCCACAACGGCCAGAACTGGTCTTCGCGCGTGGAAGGCGTAAGCAATGCGTTCATGGATGCCCGGGGCATCGGGATCGACCAGGGCCGCCGCTTCACTCCCGCGGAGGAATCCGCCGGCGCCAATGTCTGCATCATCGGGCCGAAGGTACTGCAGGAGATCTTCGTCCCGAATGTAAGCCCGTTGGGCGAGCAGATGCGGCTCGACGATGTGTCGTGCACGGTGATCGGCGTGTTCGCCAGCCGCTCGCAGGGCGGCAACAACCAGGATGACGACAATTCGGTGTTCATGCCGCTGAAGAACGTCCAGCGCCGCTTCACCGGCGCAGACACGATCGGCTACATGGTGATCTCCTATGATCCCGCTTACCAAAGCTCGTCGATCCAGCAGGCGCTGATCGACCTGCTGCGCCAGCGGCGCCTGCTCCAGCCGGGTGAGCAGAACGATTTCAACATCATCGATTCCGCTCAGGTGAACGATGCCGTGCAGACGGCCGTCTCGACGCTGACGGTGGCGGTGGCCGCGATCGCCGGGATCAGCCTGGTGGTCGGCGGCATCGGCATCATGAACATCATGCTCGTTTCGGTGACGGAGCGGACGCGGGAGATCGGCATCCGCCTGGCCATCGGCGCCCTGGCGCGCGAGGTGCAGCTGCAATTCCTCACCGAGGCCGTGGTGCTGTGCTGCTTCGGCGGGCTGATCGGGATCGTGCTGGCGTTTGGCCTGTCCTATCTCCTGGCGGGCGTGATCGATGTGCCGTGGGTCGTCGATCCGGTGTCGAACGTCGGCGCGTTCCTGTTCTGCGCCTTGCTGGGCATCGCCTTCGGCTATTACCCCGCGCGCCGGGCTTCCCGGCTCGATCCGATCGAGGCGCTTCGGCACGAGTAAGCGAAAGTACCCCGCAACCCACACTCGTCACCCCGAACTCGTTTCAGGGTCCATTCCTCCGTCCAGCGCGCAACCATCGGGGTGACCCGATGCAAGCCGCGCGGCCGCGCTCAAAATACGCGGTTCAGAGAAATCCGCGGGATGGGCCCTGAAACGAGTTCAGGGTGACGGAACGTGGAAGAGGTCGGGCAGAGTCCCGAACTACGTCTCGCGCAGGCGCGGCATCAGCTCGACGAAATTGCAGGGCCGGTTGCGGCTGTCGAGCTGTTCGGCGAGGATACCGTCCCAGCCGTCCTTCACCGCGCCGTTGGAGCCGGGGAGGGCGAAGAGGTAGGTTCCCCGCGCCACCGCTGCGCAGGCGCGCGACTGCACGGTACTGGTGCCGATGGTCTTGTAGCTGATCCAGCGGAACAGCTCGCCGAAGCCCTCGATGCTCTTGTCCTGAACCCTGTCCATCGCCTCGGGCGTCACGTCACGGCCAGTCAGCCCCGTGCCGCCGGTGGAGACGATCGCATCGATCCGGGGATCGTCGATCCAGGCGTTGAACCGGCGCTCGATGGCGTCGGCATCGTCTTTCTCGATCGCCCGCGCGGCGAGCGCGTGACCGGAGGCGACGATCCGCTGCGCGAGGATGTCGCCCGAGGTATCCTCCGCAGGCCCGCGCGTATCGGATACGGTCAGCAAGGCGATGTTGATCGGCTTGAAGACCCGGCTCTCGTCGATCGCCATCAGCGCGACCCGGCGGAGAGATAGACGCGCCCGCTGCCTTGTTCCCGGCTGGGGAAGACGGGCCAGGCGTTCTGCGCCAAGGCAACGCGGCTGGTGGATTCGGCATCCGCCTGCCGTTCGTACATCCAGTAGTTACGCATGACGATGGCAACGTAGCCGCGGGTTTCCCAATAGGGAATCGATTCCATGTACAGCAGCGGATCGCCCTGGTCCCGCACTTCGGAATTCCAGCGCGTCACCGGGCTGAGCCCCGCGTTATAGGCGGCCATGACCTTGGGCAGCGCGCCGCCCGTCGCCGGGCTGTCGCGCAGCATCTCCAGGTTCTGCTGCCCGAAAGCGAGGTTGGTTGCCGGATCGAAGATATTCACCTGGCTGGCGCTGAGGCCCAGGCGGGGCGCATGCTCGCGCACGGTGATCGGTGTGATCTGCATCAGGCCCTGCGCGTTGGCGGGGCTGACCGCGCTTGCCCGGAAGTTCGATTCCTGCAGCGTATGGGCATAGGCTAGCGCCGGGTCCACCTGCCAGCCGTTGGCCGGTGCCCACTTGGGCGCCGGATAGGCGGAGGCCGGATCGGGCGCGGCGCCGTTCGGCGCGTTGTAGGCCATGTAGAGCTGGGTCGACGGAAGGCTGAGCGCGCGCGCCAGCCGCGAGAGGCCGGCATACTGGTTCGGATCGCCGATCTTCGCCTGATGCAGCAGCACCTTGCTGGAAAGATCGTCCCGCCCGATTTCCGCCAGCGCGATGGCGATACGGACGTTCTCGATACCGCCCAGCGTGCGCCAGTCGCTGGCCGAGAAGTCCGATTCCTTCAGCCGCGCCGGCAGTTCCGTGCCCAGCTGTTCGGCCGCGAGCATGCCGTAAAGCGTCTCGTCGTCGCTCGCCGCCGCGCGCAGCAGCGCCGTGCTGCGCGCCGGATTGCGGCAGCGCACGGCGGCGCGCGCCGCCCAGTAAGAGGCCGCGGCCCGCAGCTCCCGATTGGCGGCGCCCCGCGCGGCCCGCTCGAACGCTTCACCGGCCTGCGTGCAGTCGCCCAGCCGCCAGGCGGCGAGCCCGGCGGTCCATTCGCCTTCCGCGACCCAGGCCCCGCTGCCATTCATGGACACCGTCTGGGCGATCGCCAGCGCCTGGGGATCCATGTTCTCGATGTAATAGCTCCACGCCACGCGCTGGCGCCATTCGGCACGCGCCTGAGGGCTGAGCACGGCGTCGATCCCGTCCAGCAGCAGGCGGGCGCCATCGGGGTCGTCGCCGGTGATCCTGTCGAGAATGGCCTGGCGGATATCCGCCGGCATCGTCCCGTCCTCGATCGTGGCGGGGCGGATGCGCTTGGGCTGGTTGTCCAGGCGATAGAAGCTGCGCTCGGCCGGCAAATCGGGCATCGTCTTGGCGCCGCGCGAAAGCGCCAACCGGCCCAGTTGCGCCGCTTGCGGCAGGTTGCGCCCCCGTTCCAGCCATGCCTGGATGCTGGGAAGCTCCACGCGCGGCGAACCGGCAGCGAGATAAAGCTCTGCACGGGCAACGGGGGCCAGCAGGCCATCTGGCTTCTGGTCGATCAGCGCGGCGGCGCCCGTCCAGTCGCGCCGGTCGATAGCCGCGAACACCGCGCGGTAATAATCGCGCTCCTGATCGTCGAGCTGGCGCGGCGTCACGCCGCGTTCCGCCAGGGCGGAGAAGTATTCGCGCGTGGGTTGGGCACTGGCCGCGACTGCTCCGAATGCGAGCGCGGTCAACGCGGCGAACCCCAGCCAAGCCGGCTTCAACACATATCCCCCTCGATCCAATCCAGCCAACGCTGCCACAGGCCACGGCGCAGTCTGGGATGTTCCAGCAGGCGCGCGGGTGAAAAGCTCGTCATCAGCGGCAGCTTGCGCCCTTGAATCGCTAATTCGCTAAAGGCGGGAGGCGATTGCGTCGGATCGTGCCCCAGGAGCGGTGAAACGTCCCGTCCCAGCACGATCAGCCGTTCCGGAGCCGCCAGGGCGAGATGATGGAGCAGTACCGCGCCCAGGCCGTCTCGGGCCATGCCAGCCCAGTCGGGCAGGGCCATATGGCGGGGCAGGGCGCTCGCCAAATAGATCGCCTCCGGCTGGAACCCCATGGCCTGCGCCATCGAGGCCACCAGCCGCCCTTGCGCCCCTAACAGCAGCATCTCGCCGTCCTCCGCCTCGGGCATCGGCACCAGGATTGCCAGCGCCGCCCCCTGCGGACCGCGCGGGGCAACGCGGGGATGGGTGCCGCCCCGATCGAGGCTCGGTTCTTCCAGCCACCAGCGGTGGAAGGCTGCCAGGTCCTGCGGCCAGTTCGCGGGATCGTCGCCGATGCGCGGCGCTTCCGGCTCGGCTGGCGCGATTCCGGCGGCGGACACGGGCGAAGGGGCCTGTTCCCCGGTCGTGGGCTCGGCCAGCCAGCCTTGCGGCTCGTCGGCGAATGCAAGGTCGACACCGGCTTCGCGCCACCAGTCTTGCGCGGCGGCGATCTGCTCGGCGAGGGGAAGGGCGGGGCGGCTTGGCATCGTCAGGGCCGGTCTTGACCTGCCGCGCGCGGCGTATCAAGCCCGACTGCATGGTGACACACATGCACGGCCGCTATCCGTGAGCGAACGCGAATCCATGCCGGTCGACGTGGTGATCGTCGGCGCCGGGCCGGCGGGGCTGGCGGCGGCGATCCGCCTCAAGCAGTTGAACGATGCACTCGAAGTCGTGGTGCTGGAAAAAGGCTCCGAAGTCGGGGCGCATATCCTGTCTGGCGCCGTGATCGATCCGCGCGCGCTGGACGAGCTTCTGCCCGACTGGCGCGAGACCTGTCCGCTGGCGGATGTGCCGGTGACCTCGAACGAGCACTGGATCCTTACCCGGCGCCGCAAGTGGGCGATGCCGCACCTGCTCCTGCCGCCGCTGATGGCCAATACCGGGAACTACACCGGTTCGCTCGGCACCTTGTGCCGCTGGCTGGCGGAGCGGGCCGAGGCGCTCGGCGTGCAGATCTTCCCCGGCTTCCCCGCTTCGGAAGTGCTGTTCGACGATCCTTCGACGGGCTCAGAAGGCGCGGTCATGGGCGTGGCGACGCAGGATATGGGCGTCGCCGCCGATGGTTCGCACAAGGCCGATTATCAGCCGGGGATGGAACTGCATGCCCGCTACACCCTGCTTGCGGAGGGGGCGCGGGGCCATCTCACCAAGCGGCTCAAGACCCGTTTCGCGCTTGATGCGAAAAGCCAGCCGCAGATTTATGGGCTGGGTATCAAGGAATTGTGGGACATTGCTCCCGAAAAGCATGAACCCGGCCGCGTGATCCATACCCAGGGCTGGCCGCTGTCGGAACGGGACGCCTGGGGCGGCGGGTTTCTCTACCACCAGGCGAATGGCCAGGTGGCGCTCGGCTTCGTCACCGCCCTCGATTACGCCAATCCTTATGTAAGCCCATTCGAGGAATTCCAGCGCTGGAAGCACCATCCGGCGATCCGCGAGGTGCTCGAAGGCGGCCGCCGCGTCGCTTACGGCGCGCGGGCAATCAACGAAGGCGGTTGGCAAAGCGTGCCGCAACTCGCCTTCCCCGGCGGCGCCCTGATCGGCTGCGCGGCCGGCTTCGTGAACGTGCCGCGCATCAAGGGCACGCATACCGCGATGAAAAGCGGCATGCTCGCCGCCGAAGCTGTCGCCGCCGCCATTGCTGGCGGGCGAGAGAAAGATAAGCTTTCTGAATATGATAGTGCCGTACATTCAAGCTGGATCGCGGATGAGCTGAACAAGGTGCGTAATGCCCAGCCGCTGGTGGCCCGGTTCGGCGGCGCGCTCGGCACCGTGCTCGCCGGCCTCGACATGTGGCTGCGCACGCTGAAGCTCGGCCTGCCGTTCACGCTCGGCCATCACACCGACGCCGAGAACACCCGCCGTGCCGATCTTTATCAGCCGATCGCTTATCCCAAGCCCGACGGAGTGCTGAGCTTCGACCGCCTCTCCTCGGTGTTCCTATCCGGAACCAACCATGAAGAGGATCAGCCCTGCCATCTCCTTCTGAAGGACCCGACAATTCCGCCCCGCGTCAACTGGCCGCTCTACGCCGGCCCCGAAGCGCGTTATTGCCCGGCGGCGGTGTACGAGTGGGTGGGCGTGGAAGAAGGCGCGCCGCACCTCGTCATCAACGCCCAGAACTGCGTCCACTGCAAGACCTGCGATATCAAGGACCCCCCGCAGAACATCGAATGGGTCACGCCCGAAGGGGGCGGCGGACCGAACTATCCGAATATGTGAGGATCCTCTTCCGCGCCATCGCGGATGTTCGTGTGGGTTAGTGAAAAGGCGTGTGCATGACAGCGTTCACCAAACTCGAACTCGCTGTCCTTCATTCCATCTTTGAGGAGGCACCTGAACTGGCGTCAGTGCTGCTAGGGCTCCTGTAAACCAGAAAAATTGGACCGATGTTCGCTGAAACCGCCTACGCCAAAATCAACCTCGCGCTGCACGTCAGGCGGCGGCGGGAGGATGGTTATCATGAGCTCGAAACGCTGTTCGCCTTCGTCGATGCAGGGGATCGGCTGACGGCGCGGCCAGCAGCGGCGGATGAGTTGCGTGTCATTGGCGAGTTCGCGGATCAACTCGCTGATCCATTTGATAATATCGTTGCCAAGGCACTATCCGTACTGCCTCGTCCCGCCGGACTGGCGATCACGCTGGAAAAGAACCTGCCGGTGGCCGCCGGGCTGGGCGGTGGATCGGCGGATGCGGGGGCAGTGTTTCGGCTGGTGCGGGAGGCGCATGGCTTGCCGGAGGACTGGCGGGCGCGGGCGGCGCGGCTTGGCGCGGATGTGCCGGCCTGCGTGGAAAGCGTGGCGTGCATAGGGCGCGGCACGGGGACTGAGCTGGAGCCGGTGGAGAATGATCTGGCGGGCACGGCCGTGCTGCTGGTCAACCCGCGCGTGCCGCTGGCGACGGGGCCGGTCTTCGCGGCGTGGGATGGGATCGATCGCGGGCCGCTGCCGGAAGGCCCCGCCTCGGCCATCGCGCGCGCGGGCCGGAACGATCTTGAAGCGCCCGCCATCGACTTGTGCCCGCAGATCGCCGAGGTGCTGGCCGCCCTGGGCCGGACCGATGCCGATCTGGTCCGCATGAGTGGCTCCGGCGCAACGTGCTTTGCGCTTTATCGCCGTCATGACGTCATGCGTGAGGCGGCGGGAAAGCTGGCTTTTTCGCATCCGGACTGGTGGCTGATGCAAGGCACGTTGAGATGAACTCCGAAGAATCCTTCCGCCTGATCGGCCGGCCCCGCGCGGGCGGTATCGTGGTGATCTGCGATCACGCCTCCAACCGCGTGCCGCCGGACATCGATCTGGGCATCGATCCCGCGCTGCTGGAGCAGCATGTCGCTATCGACATCGGCGTCGCCGCAGTGGCGGAACGGATGGCGCGGCAAGACGGCATCGCCGCCTTCCTGGCCAATGTCAGCCGCCTGGTGTGCGACTTCAATCGCGAGGAGGATGCGCCCGCCGTAATCCCCCACGCCAGCGATGGCCGTGACATTCCCGGCAATCTGTTCGACGTGGCCGGCCGCGAGGAGAGGCTGGAGCGGTTTCACCGGCCTTACCACCAGGCGCTCGCCCTGCTTCTGGAGCAGAGCCCGCCGGCGCTGATCCTCTCGCTGCACAGCTTCACGCCGGTTCTCGAAAGCCGACCGGAAGAGCTTCGGCCCTGGCAGGTCGGCGTTCTGTACAACGAGGACGACCGCGGCGCCCGGCTGGCCATTCCCCTGCTGGAGGCAGAAGGGCTCATGGTCGGTGACCAGCAACCTTATTCCGGCCGCCTGCTCAACGCCACGATGAACCGCCATGCCGAAGCGCATGGGCGGCTCTATCTTGGTATCGAGGTCCGGCAGGATCAGATCGGCGAGCCTGGCGGCCAGGCCGAATGGGCCGAGCGGCTGACGCGGATCGTCACGGCATTGGCGGATGAAGCCAAGCGATAGGCGCGCTTTGCGCGGCTGCTGCCGATTTGGTCTTCGGCTTCACCGCCATCTGATATAGTGCGCCGCGATCCAGCCCTTATATATCCCAATATCCAACTCAGCGGAAAACCGATCGATGCCTGCTTACCGTTCCCGCACTTCCACCCATGGCCGCAACATGGCCGGCGCTCGTGGCCTGTGGCGTGCCACGGGGATGAAGGACGGGGATTTCGGCAAGCCGATCATCGCGGTGGTCAACAGCTTTACCCAGTTCGTGCCCGGCCACGTCCACCTGAAGGACATGGGCCAGCTCGTTGCGCGGCAGGTCGAGGCGGCGGGCGGCGTGGCGAAGGAATTCAACACCATCGCGGTCGATGACGGGATCGCCATGGGGCATGACGGCATGCTCTATTCGCTGCCGAGCCGCGACCTGATCGCCGACAGCGTCGAATACATGGTCAACGCCCATTGCGCCGATGCCATGGTGTGCATCTCCAACTGCGACAAGATCACCCCCGGCATGCTGATGGCGGCGCTGAGGATCAATATCCCCGTGGTGTTCGTCTCGGGCGGGCCGATGGAAGCGGGCAAGGTCGTGCTCAAGGGCAAGGAAGTCGCGCTCGACCTGATCGACGCGATGGTCGCCGCCGCTGACGAAACGATGACCGACGCGGAAGTGACCGATATCGAGCGGTCCGCCTGCCCCACCTGCGGCTCTTGCTCGGGCATGTTCACCGCCAATTCGATGAACTGCCTGACCGAGGCACTGGGCCTTTCCCTGCCCGGCAACGGATCTCAGCTGGCCACCCATGCCGATCGCAAGCAGCTGTTCGAGCGGGCCGGGCGCCTGATCGTCACCTTGGCGCGCCGGTATTACGAGGAAAATGACGAGAGCGTGCTCCCGCGTTCGATCGCCAGTTTCGAAGCGTTCGAGAATGCGATGTCGCTCGATATCGCCATGGGTGGGTCCACGAACACCGTGCTCCACCTGCTCGCCGCTGCGCATGAGGCGGAAGTCGATTTCACCATGGCCGATATCGACCGACTTTCGCGTCGGATTCCGGTGCTGTGCAAGGTGGCGCCGGCCAAGGCCGACGTGCACATGGAAGATGTCCATCGCGCCGGCGGGATCATGGCGATCCTGGGTGAGATGGACCGGGCGGGATTGCTTCACACCGCCTTGCCCACCGTCCACAGCCCGACCCTGGCCGATGCGCTGGAGGATTGGGATGTCGGCCGCACGCGCAATAACAAGGTGCATGAATTCTACTCCGCCGCGCCGGGCGGCGTGCCCACGCAGACGGCTTTCAGCCAGGCCCGCCGGTGGGATTCGCTCGACCTGGACCGTGAGACGGGCGTGATCCGATCAGCCGAACATGCCTTCAGCAAGGACGGCGGATTGGCTGTGCTGCACGGCAATATCGCGCTGGACGGCTGCATCGTGAAGACGGCGGGGGTGGATGATTCCATCCTCACCTTCAGCGGCCCGGCCAAGGTCTATGAAAGCCAGGATGCTGCGGTCATGGGGATTCTCGGCGGCCAGGTGCAGGCGGGCGACGTGGTGGTGATCCGCTATGAAGGGCCCAAGGGCGGCCCGGGCATGCAGGAAATGCTCTATCCGACGAGCTACATCAAATCGAAGGGGCTCGGCACGGCCTGCGCGCTGATCACCGATGGGCGCTTCTCCGGCGGCACCTCTGGCCTGTCGATCGGCCACGTTTCACCCGAAGCGGCCGAAGGCGGCGCGATCGGCCTGGTGCAGGATGGCGACCGGATTGAGATCGACATTCCCCACCGCACGATCCACCTCGCCGTGAGCGACGAGGAGCTGGCCGCGCGCCGCGCCGCGATGGAGGCGAAGGGTGAAGCCGGCTGGCAGCCCGCCGCGCCGCGCCCGCGCAAGGTTTCGACGGCGCTCCAGGCTTATGCGGCGATGACCACCAGCGCCGCGCGCGGGGCGGTTCGCGACGTGAGCCAGCTCAAGCCTTGCCGCTGAGTCATCGGATGGCGGCTCGCCGCCGCCCGGGGCGCGGATGCAATCGTGGTTGCGCCCGTGGTTTTCCCACAAGCGTCCTCGGCCATGCAGGGCGATAATCCGATCCTGACCGCCGCGCAGATGCGCGAGGCCGAGGCACGCGCTGCTCCGGATGCCCGCGCGCTTTACACGCTGATGGAACGTGCCGGCGCGGGCGTCGCCGATCTCGTCTGGCGGGTCTCGGCCGGGGCCGAAGTGCTGATCGCCTGCGGGCCGGGCAACAATGGCGGCGACGGCTATGTCGCGGCTCGCCTGTTGCGGGAGCGGGGCGGGCGCGTTCGAGTGGCCGCCTTCGCCCCTCCCAGCTCGCCTCTCGCCCAGCAGGCTTGCCGAAGCTGGGACGTGCCGGTGGAGACGCTGGGTGAAGCCGCGCCGGCGCCGGTCTTCGTCGATGCGGTATTCGGCTCGGGGCAGACGCGGCAGATCGGCCGCGATATTCTCGATCCCCTCGTTCGCCTGGCCGGGGCAGCGCGCTTCAGGGTATCCGTCGATGTGCCGAGCGGTATCGAAACCGATACGGGCCGTGCGCTTGCATCGCGGCCCCTGCCCTTCGACCTCACGCTTGCCATCGGGGCGCTGAAGCCGGCCCATGTGCTGCCGAGCGCCCCGCCAAGCTGCGGCACCGTGCGCGTCGTCGATATCGGCCTCGACTTGGCGGCATGGCCCATTCGCACGGTGCGGAGGCCGAGCCCTCCGCGCCCCACGGGGGACAGTCACAAGTACAGCCGGGGCATGGTTGGCGTGATAGCCGGAGAAATGCCGGGTGCGGCCGTGCTGGCGGCGACGGCGGCCGCCCGCGCGGGGGCGGGTTACGTTGTCGTCTATGGAGAGGCCACCGGCGGTCCCGCCTCGCTCGTGCATCGCCCGTTGACCGACGCGGCGCTATCCGACGAGCGGCTCGACACTGTGCTGGTCGGTCCGGGGCTGGGGCGCGGTGATGCGGCGCGCGAGCGAGTGAACTGGCTGCTGGGCCAGGACCATCTGAAGCTCGTCATGGATGCCGATGCGCTGGAGCTGTTCGATCCCGGCCTGCTGGCCCGGCGGATAGCGCCGGTAATCCTGACGCCGCACCTGGGCGAATATGCCCGCTTGAAGGAGCGTCTGGGCCTAGCCACGGATGAGGCGCCCGACCTGCCTGCGGGCCTTCTCGCCGAAGCGGAGGCGATCACGCAGGGCCATCACGTTCTGGTTCTCAAGGGATCGACCACTTACGCAGTGCGGGGCAGGGCAATGCGCGTCTCTCCACGCGGGAACCCATGGCTTTCCACGGCGGGGACGGGCGACGTGTTGGCAGGCATCATCGCGGCCATGATGGCGGCTTATTCGAAAGCCGGTGGAGACGTGCTGGACGCGGCTGCTGCCGGGATCTGGCTTCATGCCGAAGCGGCCCGGCGGCTTGGCGCGAGTTTCATTGCCGATGACCTTGCCCGGGAACTGAGCGCGGCTAGAGCCGCGCTGTGAGCCAGGCCGAACCCATCGTCCGCGTCGCCGCGAAAGGCGACGGCGTCACCGCGTCGGGCCGCCATGTCGCACTGGCCGCGCCGGGGGACCTCCTGCTGCCAGACGACACTGTGCAATGGGGCCCGCATCACGCCGCGCCGCCGTGCCGCCATTTTGGGCGCTGCGGCGGGTGCCAGCTCCAGCATCTGGATGAAGAGGCGCTGGCCGGCTTCGTGCGCGATCGCGTGCTCAACGCCGCCGCGGGGCAGGGGCTGGAGCCGGAAGCTGTGGCCCCGGTCCATCTCTCGCCCCCGCAGACCCGGCGCCGGGCAAGCCTGCGGGCGATCAACGGTGGAGGCCGGCCGCTGATCGGCTTCAGCGAAGCGGGATCGCACCGAGTGGTGGACATGCGCGAATGCCACGTGCTCGCGCCGGAATTGTTCGCGCTGGTGGAACCCCTGCGCGATGCCTTGGCGAGCCGCCGGGGCAAATATGCGCTAGCGATCGAGTTGACGCTGGCCGACCAGGGCGTCGATTGCGCGATAAAGGGGCTGGAGCTCGACGGGATTCAGCAGACCGAAGCCCTGCTGGATTTCTGCCGCGAGCAGAGCCTTGCCCGCTTAATGCTAGATCAGGGGTTCGGCCCGGAAACGTTCTGGGAGCCCGATCCGGTCACGATCACGCTCGCCGGCGTCCCGGTCGATCTGCCGGCCGGCGCTTTCCTGCAGGCCACCGCCGATGGCGAGGCGGCGCTTGTTTCGGCGGCGCGCGAATGGCTCGGCACCGGCGGGCGGCTGGCGGACCTGTTTTCCGGCCTCGGCACATTCGCGTTCGCTCTGGCCGGGGCGAACAAGGTGCTCGCGGTGGAGGCGGCGCGCGATGCGCACCTGGCCTGCCGCTCGGCCGGCCGCCGCGCGGGCCTGCCGGTGGAAGCGGTGCATCGGGACTTGTTCCGCAATGCCCTGCGCGCCGAGGAACTGCGCGGGTTCGATGGTGTGGTGCTCGATCCGCCCCGCGCCGGCGCGCGCGAGCAAGTGCCGCATCTTGCCGCCGCGAGTGTGCCTCGGATCGTCTATATCAGCTGCAACCCTTCGAGCTGGGCACGCGACGGGCGCATGCTCGCCGATGCGGGCTACCGCCTTGCGGAGCTGCGCCCGGTCGGCCAGTTCCGCTGGTCAACCCATGTGGAGCTTGCCAGTCTATTCGTCCGCTAGCCGCGGCCGAGCTTGGCTTCGACGAAGCGGAGCAGCGCGCCGTAGGTTTCGAGCATCTCACCATCGATTTCATCGTCCTCGATGACGATGCCGAGCCGGTCCTCGATCTCGGTTAGCAGGCCCGCGACGGCCATCGAATCCAGTTCCGGCAAGTGGCCGAACAGGCCGGTATCGGGCGTGACCATGTCGGCCCGTTCGGCAGCCAGGCCCAGCACATCGCGCAGGATTCCGCGCAAAGCACGGTCGATATCGTCGCCCTGGGCAGCCATTGGCGTGCTCGTCATGGATTCGCCCCTAGCCATGCCCTTTGCGCGAGACAAGCGGGGCCGCGCGTGAAGGGCGGGTCTTGCAGAACCGTCACGCTCCCGTGATAGCTGACCGCTGTCACCACGCCGTTTCCATGGAAGCCCCTGTGCTCGATCCCATTCCCCGGCCGCTCGATCATCTCACCGAACGGGGGAGGGATGAAGCGCCCGCGCTGATCCTGCGGGAAAAGACGCTCAGCTGGAAGGACTTGAGAAGCCGGGTCGGCCGCCTGGCGCACTGGCTGGCGGAGCGCGTGCCGGAGAAAGGCGCACGGGTCGCCAGCTGGGTGGCGAAGGGAGAGATGGCCTGTTTACTGCCCCTTGCGGCCGCCCGCGCGGGGCTGGTGCACGTGCCGATCAACCCGCTGCTCAAGAGGGGGCAAGCGGCGCACATCGTCAGCGACAGCGGGGCAAGCCTGCTCATAGCGACGTCGGCGCGGCTCACCAGCCTGGAGCCGGGCGACCTGCCCGATCCATGCGTGCGGATCGCCGAAGAGGCGGCATGGGATCAGGTCGAGGTAACCCCAGGTTCCCTGCCGCCCTCGTCCGCCGATCCGGACGGATTGGCCGCCCTGCTTTACACCAGCGGATCGACCGGACGGCCGAAAGGCGTCATGCTGAGTCATGCGAACCTGTGGCTCGGGGCCGTAAGCGTGGCGCATTATCTGGAGCTGGCGGAGGACGACGTGACGCTGGCGGTGCTGCCGTTGAGCTTCGACTATGGCCAGAACCAGTTGCTTTCAACGTGGTATGCGGGGGGGAGCGTGGTTCCGCTCGACTATCTGGTCCCGCGCGATGTCATCAAGGCTTGCGGGCGATATGGCGTGACGACTCTGGCGGCGGTCCCCCCGCTGTGGCTGCAACTGGCGGAGAAGGAATGGCCGCCGGAAGCCGTGGCGGCGATGCGGCGGCTGACCAATACCGGCGGGGCGCTGACCGTGGAACTGGTCCGAAAATTGCGCGCTATCTTCCCGCAAGCAAAGCTTTTTCCGATGTATGGGCTGACCGAAGCGTTCCGTTCTACCTATCTCGATCCGGTGCTGGTGGACAGCCATCCGACCTCGATAGGCAAGGCCATCCCCTTTGCGGAGATCATGGTGATCGGCGACGATGGGGAACCGGCCGCAGCGGGCGAGGAGGGGGAACTGGTCCATGCCGGGCCACTGGTGGCGCAAGGCTATTGGAATGATCCGGCGCGGACGGCGGAGCGGTTCAGGCCGGCGCCGGCTTCTTCGCGTTATGGCGGCACGGCGGTATGGTCCGGCGACCGCGTGCGGCAGGATGAAGAGGCACTGCTCTATTTCGTCGGTCGGCGCGATGCCATGATCAAGAGCGCCGGCAATCGTATCAGCCCGCAGGAGATCGAGGACGCCGCCCTGGCCAGCGGCCTGGCGCGCGAGGCGGTGGCCGTGGGCGTGCCGGACGCGCGGCTGGGGCAGGCGATCCGCCTGATCGTGCGCGGGAGCGGCGATAGCGAAGCCCTTCGCGCGGCCCTGCGGAGGGACTTGCCCAATTTCATGCAGCCGCGAGACATCCGCTGGGTCGATCACATGCCGTTGAACGCCAATGGCAAGATCGACCGCGCGGCCTTGCAGGCGGAACTGGCGTCATGAAGCCACTCGGCCCCATTCCCGCCGGCTTCGAGACGATCGACGGCGAATTGGCCGTGGACGGGCGCAAGCTGAGCGGGATCGAAGGGGGGGAGGGCACGCCGGTGTTCGTCTATTCCGCCGCACTGATCCGGCAGCGGATGGCCCGGCTGCGAGATGCGATGCCGCAATCATTGCGGATACATTATGCCGTCAAAGCAAACCCTTATGCCCCTTTGCTCGCACTGATGAGAGCGTTGAGCGATGGGTTCGACATCGCGTCGGCAGGCGAACTCACCATGGCGCTGGCCGCCGGGCAGGGCGCGGCGCGGATCAGCTTCGCCGGCCCCGGCAAGCGCGATGCGGAGCTGGAGCTGGCGATCCGCCACGGCGTGACGCTCAATGTCGAATCCGAAGCCGAGGCGCGCCGGGCGCTGGCGATCGGCGAGCGGCTGGGCGTGACACCGCGGCTCGCCATCCGGGTCAATCCCGATTTCGAGTTGCGCGGCTCGGGCATGAAGATGGGCGGCGGGGCCAAGCCTTTCGGAGTGGATGCGGAGCGCGTGCCCGACCTGGCGCGCGAAGTGATCGGCGCCGGGGTTGAATGGCGCGGCCTGCACATCTTCGCCGGCAGCCAGGCGCTCCATGCCGGGGCTGTGATCGAGGCGCAGGCCAATACCCTGGCGCTGGCCGTGCGGCTGACGGAGGAGATTGGCGCGTCGCTGCCGCATCTCAACATGGGCGGCGGGTTCGGCATTCCCTATTTCCACGGCGACACACCGCTCGATATCGCGGCAGTGGGCGCCGCGCTGCGTGAACGGCTGGAAGTGCTTTCGCCCGAACTGCACGGCACCGAATTCGCGATCGAGCTTGGCCGCTATCTGGTCGGCGAGGCCGGGGTGTACCTGACGCGGATCGTGGACCGGAAGGAGAGCCACGGGCAGGTGTTCCTGGTCACCGATGGCGGGCTGCACCACCAGCTCGCCGCCTCGGGCAATTTCGGCACGGTGGTGCGGCGTAACTATCCCGTCGCGATCGCCAATCGCTTCGGCGAGAAGGCGACCGAGGAAGCCAGCGTGGTCGGCTGCCTGTGCACCCCGCTCGACCGGCTGGCCGACCACGCCCTTCTGCCCCGCGCCGACGTGGGCGATCTGGTGGCCGTGTTCTGCGCCGGCGCCTATGGCGCGACTGCCAGCCCCTCTGCCTTTCTGGGACATGGTCCGGCGCGGGAAGTGCTGGTCTAGCCAGCGCGTTCAGCCAATGGGATCGCCCGATCTCTGGCGGGAGCAGGTCCGGCAGTGCGCTCACGTTTCCACCTCCTGGGCGATCCGCGCGTTGTCTCGGCTCTTCGTGCCTTGGCCGATGCCCCCTTGGCGCTGTCGCCACCAGTTGCCGAGGAAAAGGAGGATGGGCGCCGCGATGAAGATGGAGGAACTGGTCGCGATCACGATGCCGAACACCATCGGAATCGCGAAGCTTTCGACGGCAGAACCGCCCCAGACCGCCATGGGCAGCAGGCATAAGAAAGTCGTCAGCGACGTGTAGATGCAGCGGGACAACACCTGATTGATGCTCAGATCAATGAGTTCCTGCAACGGCATCTTCCTGTGGAGGCGCAGGTTCTCTCGCATACGGTCATAGACCACCACTTTATCGTTCACCGAATAACCGATGATCGTCAGAAGCGCGGCAATCGCCGTGAGATTGAAATCGAGGCCGGTCACGGCGAAAAAGCCGACAGTCTTCGTGGTATCGAGCACGAGCGTCGCTATCGCGCCGATGGCGAAATTCCATTCAAATCGCCACCAGATGTAAACCAGCATCGCAAGGCTGGCGATGACCACGGCGAGCACGCCCGATTGCGCCAGTTCGCCGCTGACTTTCGGGCCGACTACCTCCGAGCGTTCGATAGACGCACCGGGGTCCATCTTGGCGATTTCCGCGCGCAGCGTTTCAATCGCCGCCGTCTGGGCTTCTTCACCACCGGCCTGCCGCTCTACGCGGATGAGCACGTTGCTTTCGCCGCCGATGTTTTGCAGCGACACTTCGCCTAGCCCGAGTTTTCCGATCCTTTCGCGCAGTTGCGCAAGATCGGCAGGCTGGGACGTTTCGACCTCCACCTGGATGCCGCCCACAAAGTCGATGCCGTAGTTGAGGCCGGGTTTGACGAACAGCGCGACAGAGGCGGCGGAAAGCAGGATGGAGACGCCAATTCCCAGAAATCTCGCTTTCATGAAGGAGATTTTCGTGCCCTCCGGCGCCAGCCTGAACAGCGGTTCGATGTGAAGGGTCTTAAGCCTGCGCCGCCGCACGATCTCGGTCATCAGGATCCTGACAATCGCGACGGCGGTGAACATCGAGATGGCAATGCCGAGCATCATCGTGATCGCGAAACCCCGCACCGGCCCGGAGCCGAACATGAACAGCAGCGCGGTTACGATCAGCGACGTGACATTGGCGTCAACAATGGTCGAGTAAGCCCGTTTGAAACCGTGATCGAGGGCGGCAAAGGCGCTGGCGCCCTTGCGCGTCTCTTCCCGTATTCGCTCGTTGATGAGGATGTTCGCATCCACCGCCAGGCCGATGCCGAGGATGATGCCGGCAATGCCTGGAAGTGTCAGCGTGGCGCCGATGAAACTCAGCACGCCGATGGTGAGGATCACGTTCAGCGCCAGGGCGAAATTGGCGATCAGGCCCCAGCCCCGATAGAGCACCAGCATAAGCGCCACGACCAGCCCGAAACCGGCAAGGCCGGTGAAAAGGCCCATGCTGATGACGTCACTTCCAAGGTCCGGCCCCACCGTCCGTTCTTCGATAACGGTGAGCGGGGCGGGGAGCGCACCGGCGCGGAGCAGGGCGGACAAAACCGCTGTTTCCTCGACCGTGAAATTGCCCTGGATCCGGCCCGATCCGCCGACAATGGGTTGCTCGATGACGGGGGCCGACAGCACTTTCCCGTCAAGCACGATGGCAAAGGGGCGCCCGACGTTCTTCGTTGTGATCTCGGCGAATTGACGCGAGCCCACATTGTCGAACTTGAAGGTGACGATCGGCCTGTTCGTGGTCGGATCAAAGCTGGCGCGCGCGTCCGTGAGCCGTTCGCCGTCGAGCGCGACCCGATCCTCGATCGCGTAGCTCATCCCGGTTTTCGCATCGGGCAGAAGGGTGACGCCGGGCGGCGGTTGCTGACCTTGCGGCACGTTCGCAACCATATGGAATGTCATCTTGGCTGTGCTGCCAAGGAGTTCGCGCAAGCGCGCCGGATCTTGAAGGCCGGGCAGCTGCACCAGCAATCGGTCCGAACCCACGCGCTGGATCGTCGGTTCGGCGACGCCGACCTGATCGATACGCTGCCGCATTATCTCCAGACTTTGCTCGAGCGCGGAATCAACCCGGTCGGCCCAGCCGGCTTCGGTGAGCGAAAGCCGAATCCGGCCCTCTGATACGGAAACCTTGATGTCAGATTGGGCCGAACCGAAACCGAGGCCGCCAACCGGATTGCCGAGGCCCCGAAGAAGCTCGACGGCTCTGGCCCGTTGCGCGTCATCCGCGATGCTTACGGTGACGGCGCCATCGGCCACGCGCACTGATTGGGTCTCTATGCGCTCGCTTCGCAGGGTGGTGCGCGCCTCTTCGACAAGCGACTGGAGGCGCGCGGTCTTGAGCGCAGCTTCATCGACTTCCAGCACCAGATGGGCGCCACCCCGCAGGTCCAGCCCAAGAGTGACTTGCTGTTTCGGAACCCAGCCAGGCATCGACGCGAGCTGCTGGGCGGTAAAGAGATTGGGTAGCGCGGCAAGGATGCCGGCGAGAATGATGATGGCGTAGCAAGCCATCACCCAACGAGGGGTTCGCATGATCTTGATTCCCATGAGGGCCAGCGCCGCGCTGCAACAGCGCGGGCAACAGGCAGAATTCGAGTGCACTGCTTCAACAGAAGCAGCGCCTCTCAAGGATGAATCAGATCAGCGTGGGAGGTGCGCGGGCGTTATAGCCGCTGGCTTCTGTGCCGCTCAGCGCCTGCTGGACAGCGGTAGCGAACTGCTTTTCAGAAAGATGTTCGGGAAGCGTAATCTCGTCCGGCGCTATTGCCGGATGAGGGCCCCCGCCGTGGTCCAGCCCCAGGCCCTTGTCGGACTTTGAAGCCGATACGACTGCCTGACGATTTGGATTGACCAGGAAAAGGGTGGAGGGCCGATGCGATACATCCGCTCCATCGGAGTACGGCATCGGCGGAACGACATCGGGTGTGGTGACCCGCCATGATCCGCCGGAACCCCCCAGTGCGACGACCAGGCAGAAGAAGATGGCCGACAGGAGGCCGGCGATCCGCAAATTGCCTGGATGGTTCAGTCGCTTGTCCATAGCCTCCCTAGGGCATCGGTTTCCGTGACCTTTGCCTGGCCGGAGCCCCTTCGTCCTAAAGGGCGATTTTGAGGTAAAGGGCGACCGTGTGCAAGCGAGATTGCCGGCAGGCATACGATCAGAGCGATAGACCGGGTGCCCGCTCGAGGTGCCACTACGGCGACTATCGGCTGGTCCGGCTGGCACCTGTGCCGTAACGGATGGGTGTATGGGCGGGATCGCGGGGATATTCCATTGCGGCACGGTGAAGCCGGTCGATCCCGCGCGGGTTGAGCGGATGTGCGATGCGCTGGCCCATCGCGGGCCGGACGGATCGGGCGTGTGGACCGCGCCGGGCGTATGTCTGGGACATCGCCGACTGTCGGTGATCGACGCGGCCGGATCGCCCCAGCCGATGCAGGCGGCCGACGGGCGGGCGGTGATCGTGTTCGACGGCGAGATCTACAACTATCGCGCGTTGCGGCGGGAGCTTGAGGCATTGGGCGCGGCGTTCCGCACTCAGGGCGATACCGAGGTGATCCTGGCAGCGTGGCAGCAGTGGGGGCCGGAATGCCTTTCGCGCCTGCACGGGATGTTCGCCTTCGCGATCCACGATCTGGGCCGCCGGACGCTGTTCCTCGCGCGCGACAGGCTGGGGGTGAAGCCGTTGTTCATGGCTCACCTGTCTGATGGGAGCCTGGCTTTCGCCTCGGAATTGAAGGGCCTTCTGGCGCATCCGCTGCTGCGTCGCGATGTCGATCCGCTGGCGGTGGAGGACTATCTCGCCTGGGGCCATGTGCCCGATCATCGCTCGATCCTGAAAGGGGTGGAGAAGCTGCCGGCGGGGCATTTCCGCCTGCTGCGGCACGGCGCCCCGCCGCCCCCGCCGCAGCGCTGGTGGGACGTGTCGTTCACCGGGCGCAGGCGCGGATCGGAGCGGGATCTCGAAGCCGAATTGCTGCATCGCCTGCGCGAAGCCGTGACCAGCGGGATGACGGCCGACGTGCCGCTCGGCGCTTTCCTGTCGGGCGGGATCGATTCCGCCAGCGTGGTGGCGCTGATGGCCGAGGCGAGCCGGGATCCGGTGCGGACCTGCTCGATCGGCATCGACGGCGCGGTGCTGGACGAGACGGACTCTACCGCGCGAGTGGCCGATCTGTTCGGCACGCGCCACGAAGCGCGCCAAGTGAACGCCGACCCGTTCGAGGCGATCGAGGCGCTGGTGGCGATGTTCGACGAGCCTTTCGCCGACGCTTCCGCCTTCACATCCTGGCGCCTATGCCAGCTCGCGCGGGAGAGCGTCGGCGTCGCGTTGTCGGGCGACGGGGCGGACGAGGCACTGGCGGGCCATCGCCGGCAGATGTTCCACACGCATGAAGAGCGGGCGCGTTTGCTGCTGCCCGCGCCCTTGCGCGCCAGGGTGCTGGGGTCGCTGGGGCGGGCGTGGCCGCAAGCGGATTGGGTGCCACGGCCATTGCGAGCGAAGGCCGCACTGCTGGCGCTGTCTGGCGACGGCAAGGAAAGCTATGCGCGCGCTCTGTCCGTCACCGGGCCGGAACAGCGTGCGGCGCTCTATTCGGCCGGGTTCGAGCGGCTGCGCGGAGCCTATCGCGCGGAGCAGCCGATGATCGCGCTGATGGAAGGCGCGCCGGCGCGCTCGGGCCTCGATCGGGTGCAATACGCCGATCTCAAGGCCGGGTTGCCCGGCCACATCCTGACCCGGCTCGACCGCACCAGCATGGCGGTGGGGCTTGAGGCGCGTGCGCCTCTGCTGGACCATCGCCTGATCGAATTCGCCGCCATGCTGCCGGAGCGGATGCGGGTGCGGGGCACGCGGGGCAAATGGCTGATGAGGAAGGCCATGCGGCACTATCTGCCCGATGCGCTGCTGTATCGGCCGACGCACGATTTCGCGATCCCGATCGCGCAGTGGCTTCGCGGTCCGCTGGCGGGGGAGGCGCGGGCACTCGCCGGCAGCGCGGCCCTGGCGCGAACTGGCTGGTTCGATCCCATCGCCCTGGGCCGCCTGGCGGAAGAACATGTGAGCGGCCGGCGGGATAATGCGCGTCTGCTTTGGCAACTGGTGATGCTGGATCGCGCGCTCGTCAGGCTGGGGGCGATCGGCTGAAACAGGCCCGCGGGACTATTTCTCCCATGTGCCATTTTGGACATAGGAGAAATCATCATGAAAACCTATGGTTAATATTATGTTGTCTCGAACCCCAGTCATGATAGCATCACACTGCGCCTGAATAAGAAAGCACAGGCTATACAGTAAGTTGCAACCGGGGTGTGCGTGTATGGACAGGATATCGGGTTACCTGGACCGTGCGAACGAAGGAGACGGGTCCGACCGGCCGGCGGTCGGCTTCGGGGCCGGTGACGAACACCTCGTCGATGGCAGCGAAAGCGAGCTTCGGATAGACGAGCAGCTGTTCGGCCTGATCGAGCTGGAGTGCCAATACAGCGAGGAGGACGCCGCGCTGTGGACGTTCATGCGCCCCGCCGGTCGGCCGAGCTTCACCCCGGCCATGCTGCTCGATTTCGTGGACTGGCAGCGCCTGATCGTCGAGAACTTCGGCCCGGGACAGGTCCCGCTGCGCTATCTGATCCTGGCCAGCCGCGCGCCCGGCGTGTTCTGCTTCGGCGGCGACCTGCAACTGTTCGAACGCCTGATCCGCAGCCGCGATCGTGATAGCCTGGCGCGGTATGGCTATCGCTGCGTGGAGATCCTCCACCGTAACATGCACGCGCTCGACCTGCCGATGCTGACCATCGGCCTGGTCCAGGGCGCGGCGCTGGGCGGTGGGTTCGAAGCGCTGCTGTCGTTCGACTATATCGTGGCGGAGCGGGGCGCGACCTTCGGGCTGCCGGAGGTCCTTTTCGGCCTGTTCCCCGGCATGGGCGCCCACGCGATCCTGTCGCGCAAGCTGGGAAGCGCCATGGCCGATCGCCTGATCGTTTCCAACCGGACTTATACCGCCGAAGAGATGTTCGAGCTGGGCATCGTGCATCAACTGGCGGAGCCGGGCGAGGGCGTGGCCGCTTGCCAGGACTTCATCCGCAAGTCGGAGCGGCGCCATCCCGGCCTGGTCAACGCCCGCAAGGCGATGAAGCTGACCAGCCCGATCGGCCTCAGCGAACTGAAGCGCATCGTCGATCTGTGGGCCGACGCCGCGCTCCAGCTCTCCGACAGCGATCTCAAGGTGATGAACCGCCTGACTCGCGCGCAGGATCGGATTGGCACGGCGGCTTGAGCGTTCCTCGCACCGCGAGGTGACGGCAGGGTCTAGCGCGCGTCCACCAGGACCAGTTCACAGGGCTCGATCGCCTCGACGGCGATCTCGTCCTCGCCGGTGATGGCCACGCCGTCACCGGGATCGGCTTCCTGGCCGTTGATCCGGATCCGGCCGCCCTGGGCCACCAGGTATTGGTGGCGCGCGGGATCGGTGCGGTAAGTCGCGATCCCGCCGGCGGGCAGCGTCGCCGCGAGCACGCGGGCGTCGGTGCGGATGCCGAGGGTGCCGTCCTTCTCGGGATCGCCGCTGGCGAGAATCTCGAACTGGCCGGCGCGTTCGCCGCGTGGAAACGCACGCATGCCCCAGCTGGGCGGCTCGCCGGCGCGATCCGGCTTGATCCAGATCTGGAAGATGGAGGTGTCCTCATCCTCCAGGTTGTATTCGGCGTGAAGCACGCCGCTGCCCGCGCTCATCACCTGGACGTCACCGGCGGCGGTACGGCCGACTTTGCCCATCGAATCCTTGTGCGAGATCGCGCCTTTGCGGACGAAAGTGATGATCTCCATGTCGCGATGCGGATGGGGCGGGAAGCCGTTCCCGGGCGCGATCAGATCGTCATTCCACACGCGAAGGGCGCCCCAGCCCATGCGGTCGGGATCATGGTATTCGGCAAAGCTGAAATGATGGCGCGTATCGAGCCAGCCGTGATCGAAGTGCGCCAGGCTGGCGTAGGGACGGATATCGATCATTTTCGGTAATCCACATCAGCGGGGTGTTGCCGCTGGAATGCCGGACAAAATGGGCGCGACGCCTGCGGTTTCAAGCCGTGGGGCCAGGCAGGCGCGGGTCGCTGCCGGCGGGCTCATAACGGCGCTCTCCGGTGAGCGGATCGATCCATACTTCCAGCAGCTGGCCGGTTTCATCGTCCACGAAACGCTCGCTGGTCAGTTCCCAGGCATGGGGCGGAACGTCGGTCGGTGCGCCGGGGCGGCCGTAGCGGCCTTCCAGCGCCAGGCTGGCGATCAGCAAGGCGCCGAGCAGCATGAAGCCGATGCCGCCGCCGGCCTGCATCGTCAGCAAGGTTCCCCCGGCAAGGGACAGCGCGCCCAGGACGAATACGGCGAGGCGGGCGTTGCGGCTCATGCCGGGGCCAGCTTCACCGCCGTGCCATAGGCGACCACTTCGTTCATCGTCTGCCCGATCGAACCGGAATCGAAGCGCATCATCACCACCGCGTCGGCACCCATGAGCTGGGCGTTCATCACCAGGCGGTCTATCGCGTGGCGGCGGGTATCCTCCACCAGCGCGGTGTATTCCTTGATCTCCCCGCCGACCACCGAACGCAGGGCGGCAGCGATATTGCCGCCGAGCCCCGGCTGCGCACGACCACGCCGAACACCTGGCCGATCGTTTCGACCGTGCGATAGCCGGCGACGTTTTCGGTTGTGGCTACCAGCATCACACTCTCCCCCGGTTGTTCGGGCGACAACCTACACCCTGCCGTGCCCTTCGGCGAGATATTCGGCGCTCCGCATTTCCTTGAGGCGGCTGACGGTGCGTTCGAATTCGAAGCGGCCCCCCTCGTTTCCCTTGGCCCCCGCGGGATAGAGATCTTCCGGCTGTGCCGCAGCGGAGGCGAGCAGCTTGACCTTGTTTTCGTAGAGCGCGTCGATCAGCGTGACGAAGCGCGCCGCCTCGTTGCGCATGTCGGGCCCCATCAGCGGGATGCCGACGATGATGACGGTGTGATAGGCATGGGCCACGGCGAGATAATCAGCCGCGCCGCGCGGTTCGCCGCACAGTCGCTTGAAGCTGAACACGGCCACGCCCTTCAGGCTCTTGGGCACGCGCAGCGTGCGCCCGCCGCCCAGGTCCAGGTCGGCCGAAGGGACGTTCGCCGCGTCTTCCGGCGGATAATCGGTAAGCCGATAAAAGGCCTCGCGCAGCTGCGCGGTGGCGTGGTCGTCAGCCGGAACATGCCAGGTGCCGATGCCGCCGAGCCGTTCGAGCCGGTAATCGACCGGCCCGTTGAGCTCCAGCACGTCCAGCTCTTTCTCGATCAAGGCGATGAAGGGCAGGAAATGTTCGCGATTGAGGCCGTCCTTGTAGAGATCGCGCGGGCGGCGGTTGGAGGTGGTGACCACGGTGACCCCCTGGTCGCAGATCAGGGCGCGGAACAGGCGGCTCATGATCATCGCATCGGCGCTGTTGTTCACCACCATCTCGTCGAAGGCGAGGCAGCGCAGGTTCTCGGCGATCGCGGCGGCGACCGGGGGGATCGGATCGCCTTCTTCGCTCTTGCGCGCTTCGCGCAGGCGCTGGTGCACTTCGAGCATGAAGGGATGGAAATGTACCCGCCGCTTCTGCGGAATGGCGAGCGTTTCATGGAACAGGTCCATCAGCATCGATTTGCCGCGCCCGACACCGCCCCACAGATAGACGCCCCGGATGCGGTGGGGTTTGCCGAACAGGCGGCCGAGCCAGCCACCGGCATTCCCCGCTTCGAGATCGACCTGGAGCGCTTCGAGCCGCTCGGCCGCGGCGGCTTGCTCGGGATCGGGGCGCAGCTCGCCGGCTTCGACGAGCGCGCGATAGCGGCCGAGGAGGCCGCTCAGCCCGCTCGCTCCGCCAGCAGCTTCTTGGTTTCGGCAATCGCCTTGGCCGGGTTGAGCCCCTTGGGGCAGGCGGTGGCGCAGTTCATGATCGTGTGGCAGCGATAGAGGCGGAACGGATCTTCCAGATCATCCAGCCGCTCCCCGGTCATCTCGTCACGGCTGTCGGCCAGCCAGCGATAGGCCTGGAGCAGGATGGCGGGGCCGAGGTACTTGTCGGAATTCCACCAGTAGCTGGGACACGAGGCCGAGCAGCAGGCGCACAGGATGCATTCGTAAAGCCCATCGAGCTGCGCGCGCTGTTCCGGGCTTTGCAGCCGTTCCTTGCCGCTGGGCGCCGGGCTGACCGTCTGCAGCCAAGGCCGGATCGAGGCATATTGCGCGTAGAACTGCGTGAAATCGGGGACCAGGTCCTTGACCACTTCCATGTGCGGCAGGGGGGTGATGCGGATTTCCCCCGAGAGGTCTTCCATGGCGGTGGTGCAGGCAAGGCCGTTGCGGCCATTGAGATTCATCGAGCAGGAACCGCAGATGCCTTCGCGGCAGGAACGGCGGAACGTCAGCGTGGGATCGATCTCGTTCTTGATCTTGATAAGCGCGTCGAGAACCATCGGGCCGCAATGGTCGAGGTCTATCTCGAACGTGTCGTAGCGCGGGTTCTCTCCGCTTTCCGGGTCCCAGCGATAGATCTTGAAGCGCCGCACGCGCTGGGCGCCTTCGGCTTTGTGCGAGCGGCCCTTGCCGGTGATCCTGCTGTTCTTGGGGAGGGTGAGAATGGCCATCGGAAAATCCTGCTGCGTCGGGAGGCTATCTAGCCGGTGGGACGAAGAGAGCAAGCCGACCAGGTGTTGACGGGGGTGACACTGTGCTGGGCGGGAAGACCGGGCGCGCCCGCGAGGCCGGCAAGGCGGGCGGAAGCAGCGGGCTGGTGGGTTCGTCCATAGGCGCCGCATAGGCCGCCCGGGTGGCAATAGGGAAGGGGCTTGGGGATTATTCCGGGCTGTTCGTGCCCCCTTTCGTCATTGCGAGCGTAGCGAAGCAATCCAGGGCGGCGGTGCCATGCGCTCTGGATTGCTTCGCTACGCTCGCAATGACGAGGGTCGGGGAAGGGGGGCGGCGGCCACTGACTGGTGGGGCCGCCCCCGCTCCCAACCCTCTCCCTGGTGGGGAGAGAGCCTTTGTCCGGTTATTCGCCGAAGGTGCGCTGCCACCAGCCGGTGCGGCGGGGGCGGGCGGCTTCGGATTCGCCGTTGGCGTCGTTGGCGGCGACCGGCGCTTCCGGTTCGGCCGGGGCTTCGGTGACCGCCGGAGCAGGCTCGGCGTTTTCGGCCTCGCTTGCTTCGGCCTTCTTGCGGCGCGTGCGCTTGGGCTTGGGCGCTTCCTCGGCCGGAGGCGTGGCTTCGCTTGCGGCCGCTTCGGGCTCGGGCGTGGGCTCGGCCGGTCCGGCTTCGCTTGCCTCGACCTTCTTGCGGCGCGAGCGGCGAGGCTTGGGAGCCTCCTGGGCCGGTTCCGGCTCGCTTGCTTCCACCTCGGCTGCAGGCGCGGGTTCGGCCGGTTCGGCTTCCACAACCTCGGCCTTCCGCCGGCGCGTGCGGCGCTTGGGGGCGGGGGCTTCGTCGAGCGCTTCCTCGGCCGGAGCCTCGATCTCGGCCGAGACTTCGGCGGCGATCGTCTCGGCGATCTCCTCGCCCGCCTCGCTGCCTTCGAAGCCGCTGGTCTCGCTCACTTCGCCGTCCTCGGAGCGGCGCCGCCTGCGGCCGCCGCGCCGGCGGCGCTTCTTCGGCCGTTCGCCGTGCTCTTCAGACGATTCGCCGGCCTGGGCTTCCTCGGATTCGGTCTCGTCCTGCGCGTCGGCATGGTGTTCGGCGTCGGCGCCATCGCCGGCGTCTTCGCGCTCGCCGTCCTGCCGGCCCCGCCGCCGCCCGCCGCGGCGCCGCCGGCGGCGCTTGGCGTTGCGATCGCCGTCGCCGTTCTCACGGTCTTCCTCGCTCTCGAACGCCTCGTCCTCATCCTCTTCGGGGAGAGCTTCGTCCTCTTCTTCCTCGGCAAGGGTTTCGAAGCGGGGAACCGAGGCCGGACGCGGCCCGGTGCTGGTGACGCGCATCTTGGCGCCTTCTTCCTCCCCTTCGGGGCGGACTTCGACCGCGACGCCGTAACGCTCCTCGATCTCGGTGAGATCGGCACGCTTGGCGTTGAGCAGGTACACCGCCGCCTCGGTGGAGGCATAGAGCGTGATCGTGGTCCCCTTGCCCTTGGCCGCTTCGTCCTCGATCAGGCGCAGGGCGGAAAGGCCGGCGCTGGAGGCGGTGCGGACAAGGCCGGTGCCGTCGCAATGCGGGCACGACCGGGTGGTGGCTTCGAGCACGCCGGTGCGCAAGCGCTGGCGGCTCATCTCCATCAGGCCGAAGCCGGAAATGCGGCCGACCTGGATGCGCGCGCGATCGTTCTTGAGCGCTTCCCTCATCGCCTTCTCGACCTTACGGACGTTCGATCCGTATTCCATGTCGATGAAGTCGATCACCACCAGCCCGGCCATGTCGCGCAGGCGAAGCTGGCGGGCGATCTCACGCGCGGCTTCGAGATTGGTGCTGAGCGCGGTCTGCTCGATCCCGTGCTCCTTGGTGGAGCGGCCGGAGTTGATGTCGATCGAAACCAGCGCTTCGGTGGGGTTGATGACCAGATAGCCGCCGCTCTTGAGCTGCACGACCGGGTCATACATCGCCGAAAGCTGATCTTCCGCGCCGTAGCGTTGGAACAGCGGCACCGGATCGGCATATTGCTTCACCCGCCGGGCGTGGCTGGGCATCAGCAGCTTCATGAACTCGCGCGCCGCCTTGTAGCCTTCGCCGCCTTCGACCACGACTTCCTCGATATCGCGATTGTAGATATCGCGGATCGCGCGCTTGATGAGGTCGGAATCCGAATGGATCATCGCCGGGGCGCTGGAGGCCAGCGTCTTCTCGCGGATCTCGTCCCACAGGCGGGCGAGATAGTCGAAATCGCGCTTGATCTCGGTCTTGGTGCGCTGGAGGCCGGCGGTGCGGACGATCAGGCCCATGGACTTGGGCAGCGAAAGCTCGCCCACGATCTGCTTCAGCCGCTTGCGGTCGCTGGCCGAGCTGATCTTGCGGCTGATGCCGCCGCCGTGGCTGGAATTGGGCATGAGCACGCAATAGCGCCCGGCAAGGCTGAGATAGGTGGTCAGCGCCGCGCCCTTGTTGCCGCGTTCTTCCTTGACGACCTGGACCAGCAGCACCTGACGGCGCTGGATGACGTCCTGGATTTTGTAGCGGCGGCGCAGCGCCTGGCGCCGGGCCTTGAGATCGTCCATCTCCTTGGCGCGCGAATTCCCACCGCCCTCGCGGCGGCCCCGGCGCCCACGGCCGCCCCGGTCGCGCGCACGGCTTTCGCCGGCATCGTCTTCCTCGTCGGACGCGGTGTCTTCCGCCTCGGCTTCGTCATCCTCGTCTTCGTCGTCATCCTCGAGCTGGCCGTCCTCGATCGTGGTGACGTCGTCCTTCTCGCTGGTGTCGATTTCCTCGACGCCGGAAAGATCGGCCTCGTCGGCTTCGGATTCCTCGTTGTCGCCGAACTCGTCTTCGGCGGCGCGCAGCGCGGCTTCTTCTTCCGCATGGGCGCGCTCTTCCGCCAGCAGAGCCTCTCGGTCCGCCTGCGGGATCTGGTAATAGTCAGGGTGTATTTCGCTGAAGGCGAGGAAGCCGTGACGGTTCCCCCCGAAATCGACGAACGCCGCCTGAAGCGACGGTTCTACCCGCGTAACCTTGGCGAGATAGATATTGCCCTTGATCTGCTTGTGTTCGGCAGATTCGAAATCGAATTCTTCAATCCGGTTGCCCTTGAGCACGGCCACCCGGGTTTCTTCCGGGTGGCGCGCATCGATCAACATGCGGGTTGCCATTGAATAGTCTCCAGGCGCGGGCGGCTTTCATGCCCCGGTCCCGAAGGACCGCGACAGGAGCCGGAACGCGCCGTTCTGTGTGGATTGCGCCCCGGAAGCATCCGAGGTCGCCAAGTCTGGAAGCGCCGCTGGGGGCGCCGCGGATCGTGTCTCCCGCAAGGGGAAGGCGCAGGGGTACGGTCTGCGCTGGAGCCGCCGCCGCGACGCAGCCATGGGGCTGCGAGTTGGCGAAATGGCTCGTGCTTCTCATTGCGGCATCAACCTGTAAGCGTGCCGAACCTGCGAAAGGGCAGGGCCGGTAGAGCCGGACGGCCCAAGCTGAAACAAGGGCATCCGAACTGCCCGTTAGCTAGCATCGGGGGAAACACTCGGCAACCTTGTTGCGTGTTTTCGCAAATTTCCCTTTGGGTTTTCCGGCGGCGCGCCGTTAACCATGGGAGCGGGGTCATCAGAGGAACAAGGGCGCCCGGAATGCCCTATCGCCTGCAGATCGCGCTGGTCTTCGTTGCGCCTGTGGTCCTGCTCGCGGCGCTCTATGCGCTCGGCGCGGGCCTGGCACTGCGCGTGCCCGTGCTGGGGCGCGGCTATGTGATCCGTATCGAGCTGCCCGAGGCGGGAAAGCCGGTGGGATTGCCTCCGGTGCTCGGGCCCGCCGATCCCTCGCGCCCGCTGCTGGTGATCGACGCAGGACACGGCGGCCATGATCCGGGGGCGAGCGGGCAAGGGGTGCCGGAAAAGACGCTGGCCCTGGCGCTGGCCCGCGCCCTGCGCGACCGCCTGCTGGCGGACGGCGGTATCCGCGTGGCGCTGACTCGCGACGACGATCGCTTCCTGGCGCTGGAGGAGCGGGCCGAGATCGCCCGCCAGCTCGGAGCCGACCTGTTCCTGTCGATTCACGCGGATTCGGCCGGTGACAGGGGCGAAGTCAGCGGCGCGAGCGTCTATACCCTGTCCGAGCGCGCATCCAGCGAGGCGGCGGCGCGCGTGGCGGCGCGCGAAAACAGCGCCGACGTGGTCAACGGCGTGCCGCTGGCCGGGCGGGATGACGACGTCAACGCCATCCTGGTCGAGCTGTCGCAGCGGCACACGCAGGAGCAGTCGGGCGAATTCGCGCGGCTGATCCTGCGCGAAGGCAAGGGCCTGCTGACGTTCCATCCGCAGGCCAGCCGATCGGCCGCGCTGGCGGTGCTGCGGGCACCGGATGTTCCTTCGGTGCTGTTCGAGGCCGGCTTCGTCTCCAATCCCGAAGAGGCCGACCGGCTGTCTTCCCCCGAAGGGCAGCAGCGCTTCGCCGAAGCCATGGCGCGCGCGGTGCGGGTCTATTTCGCGCGGCAGGGGGAAGGGTGATCTGCGCGCGGCTTTCAATTCGCGGCCGGCCGCTGAGGTGGAGGTGAAGGCAGGTATCTCGCCCTTGCGGCAGGCTATCCATCGCAACGGTGTGGCGTCTTGCGGAATGGCCATGCTAAGGGCGCGCTCACGATGGCCGACACCGAATTGAGCGCGGGCGAGAACTTCAAGTATCGTATCCGCCGCGATACGCGCGGAGCGATCAGCTGGTTCCGCGAGAATTTCCGCCAGAAGCGATGGTTCCGCTGGGGCTCGATCGCCCTTGCGGCGCTGCTGGCGGTATGGATCGTCGGCTGGGTGCTGCTGGCCCGCGGCCTGCCCGACGCGCGCACGCTGCTCGATTACGAGCCGCCGTTGCCGACCATGGTGCGCGGCACCGATGGCGAGATCGTCCACAGCTATGCCCGCGAGCGGCGGGTGCAGCTGCAGTTCCAGGATATGCCGAGGCAGCTCATCAACGCCTATACCTCGGCGGAGGACAAGACCTTCTGGACCCACGGCGGGATCGATCTGGGCGGCTTCGTCGGCGCGGTGATCGACTATGTCAGGAAGATCGGCAGCGGCCAGCGCGCGGTGGGCGGCTCCACGATCACCCAGCAGGTGGCCAAGAACATCCTGGTGGGCGACGAGTACTCGGTCACCCGCAAGCTCAAGGAAATGATCCTCGCCCGGCGAATCGAAGGGGTGCTGAGCAAGCAGGAAATCATCACGCTCTATCTCAACCAGATCCCGCTCGGCCGGCGCAGCTTCGGGGTGCAGGCGGCGAGCCGCGCCTATTTCAACAAGGACGTGGGCGAGCTCAGCCTGCCTGAAATGGCCTTCCTGGCAATCCTGCCCAAGGCCCCGGAACGCTATAGCCGCGCCACTTACCGCGACCAGGCGATCGCCCGCCGCAACTGGGTGCTCGACGCCATGGTCAAGAACGGCCACATCACCACGGCGCAGGCGGAAGCGGCCAAGGCGCAGCCGCTGGGCCTCGCCACCGAGCAGAACGATACGCAATCGGTCGATGCCGGCTATTTCCTGGAGGAAGTGCGGCGCGAGTTGATCGCCCGCTATGGCGAGCAGGCCGAGGACGGCCCGCACAGCGTCTATGCCGGCGGCCTGTGGGTGCGCACCTCGCTCGATCCCGAGATGCAGGAGGCGGGGCGCGACGCGCTGCGGGCGGGGATCATGAACTATTCCGCCGGCCGGGGCTGGCATGGCCCGGTTGCCCGGCTCGATCCCAGCAAGGGCAATCTCACCGGGCAGCTTGCCTCCGCCTATCTCGGCATCAATTACCAGAACTGGCGGATCGGGGTGGTCACCGAACGGTCCGGTTCGTCGGGGCGGATCGGTTTCGCCAATGGCACCGAGGCGCCGCTGACGGGCATGCCCGACGCACTCAAGGTGGGCGATGCGATCGCCGTGGCCCCGGCCGGCAATGCCTGGACGGTGAAGACAGTGCCAGAGGTTTCCGGCGGGTTCGTGGCGATGGACCCGCACACGGGGCGCGTGCTGGCGATGCAGGGCGGGTTCGACAGCCGCCTGTCCGACTTCAACCGCGCGACGCAGGCGCTGCGCCAGCCGGGATCGACGATCAAACCCTTCGTCTATGCCACCGGGCTCGACCAGGGAATGACCCCGGCGACCATGGTGCCCGACGATACCTATTGCTATTATCAGGGCGCCAATCTGGGCGAGAAATGCTTCCGCAATTTCGGCGGCGTCAGCGGCGGCGAGCACACGATGCGCTGGGGCCTGGAACAGTCCCGCAACCTGATGACCGTGCATATCGCGATGGATGCGGGGATGGAAAACGTCACCCGCACGTTCGAGCGTGTGGGGATCGGCAAATACGACAATTATCCCTCGTTCGCCCTGGGGGCGGGGGACACCACCGTGATGAAGATGGTGGATGCCTATGCCGCGCTGTTCAATCACGGCGTGCAGCACAAGCCGACGCTGATCGATTATGTGCAGGATCGCCACGGCAAGGTGATCTGGCGCGCCGACAGGCGTGAATGCACGGCCTGCAACATGCCGCAGTGGGACGGCAAGCCGATGCCCCGGCTGAAGGAAGTGGGCGTGCAGGTGCTCGACCCGCGCACGGCCTATCAGGTGGTTCACATGATGGAAGGCGTCGTGCAGCGCGGCACGGCGGTGCGGCTGCGTTCGTTGGGCCTGCCGCTGGCGGGCAAGACCGGCACGACCAGCGGACCGACCAACGCCTGGTTCGTGGGCGGATCGCCCGATATCGTGGCCGGGACTTACATCGGCTTCGACAAGCCGCGCAATCTGGGTGGCTGGGTGCAGGGCGGCAACACCGCGGCGCCGATCTTCAAGCAGTTCGTCGAAGCGACGCGCGATCGTTGGGAAGGGCGGCCTTTCCTGGCCCCGGCCGGCATCCGCATGGTGCGCATCGATCGCCGTTCGGGCACCCGCGTCTTCGATGCCTGGCCGACCGACGATCCGCTGGCGAGCGTGATCTGGGAAGCGTTCAAGCCCGATACCGAGCCCCGCCACAGCGGCCGGCAGCGGGAAAGCGACCGGTTGCGCGAACTGATACTGGCGCAGCTGCGCCGCAGCGCCGGGAATGGCGACGGGACCGGTTCGGCCCAATCGAACACCGGGGCGCAGAGAGACTTCGTCGAGGAGAGCGGCGGCCTCTACTGAGGCGCGATATGGACTCGGTCCGGGGCGGGGTGCATAACACGGTGCGAGCCGCGCGTACGCGCGTCGACATACGGGGTGGACCAGTGATGACCAGAGCCACGTTTATTCTCGCTTCCGCGGCCGCCCTGCTGGTGGCTGCCCCTGCGGCCGCCGTGCTGCACGAAGGCGCCACCGCCCCCGCGCTGACCGCCACCGGCGCGCTGGCGGGCAAGACCTTCTCGTTCAACTTGCAGAACGAGCTGAAGAAGGGGCCGGTCGTGCTCTACTTCTTCCCGAAGGCCTTCACGCCGGGCTGCAACATGGAAGCCAATGCGTTCGCCCAGCATATCGACGATTTCAAGCGCGCCGGCGCGCAGGTGTTCGGCATGTCGGGCGACAACCTGGACCAGCTCAAGGAGTTCTCGGTCAAGGAATGTGCCGGGAAGTTCCCGGTGGCGACGGCCACGCCGGCCACGATCAAGGCCTTCGATGTCGCCCTGTCGATGAATGGGCAGCGCAACGATGCGATGACGGGGCGGACATCCTATGTCATCGCGCCGAGCGGCCGGATCGTGATGGTCCATGATGACTTGAACTTCAACGAGCACGTCGAAAAGACGCTGGCCGCCGTCAAGGCGCTGCGCAGCTCGTAATCCTCTCTCCGCAAGCGGGGAACTGCCAGACGCCGCAAGCCGCCGAGGGGGCCTTGCGGCGGGGGGTAGCGTTGCGGCGACGCCCTTTCATCCCCCTTCGGGTGGTCTCCGCTCGGATTAGCGGCACTTCCCCAATCCGCGCGCCTGCGCTAGGCGCGGCGCTTTCTGACGGAGACTTCCCATGCGTGCCGAAGGGCAGGCCCATATCGACCGTATCGAGGCAGCGCTGGCGCTGGTGCGCCGCTCGCTCGACTGGGATCGCGCGGTCCGCCGCCTCGACGAACTCAATGCCCGGGTGGAAGACCCGAAGCTGTGGGACGATCCGAAGAAGGCCGAGGAAGTGATGCGCGAGCGGCGCCGGCTGGACGGCGCGATCGGCACGGTGAACGAAATCGGCCGGGAAATGGCCGATGCGATCGAGTTCGTCGAACTGGGCGAGGCCGAGGATGACCAGGCCGTGGTCAGCGAGGGCCTGGCGACGCTGGCCCGGCTGGCCGAACGCGCCGATGCCGACAAGGTCCAGGCCCTGCTTGCGGGGGAGGCGGACGCCAACGACACCTACCTGGAAATTCACGCCGGGGCGGGCGGCACCGAAAGCCAGGACTGGGCCGAGATGCTGATGCGGATGTATTCCCGCTGGGCCGAGCGCAAGGGCTACAAGGTGGAAGTCGTCGAATACCAGGCCGGCGAGCAGGCGGGGATCAAGTCCGCCACGCTGCTGATCAAGGGCGAAAACGCCTATGGCTATGCCAAGACGGAAAGCGGCGTGCACCGCCTGGTCCGCATCAGCCCCTATGACAGCTCGGCCCGGCGGCACACCTCGTTCAGCTCGGTATGGGTCTATCCGGTGATCGACGACAATATCGAGATCGAGATCAACGAGAGCGAGCTGAGGATCGACACCTATCGTTCGTCCGGCGCGGGCGGGCAGCACATCAACACCACCGATTCCGCGGTGCGGATCACGCATATTCCCACCGGGATCGTGGTCGCCAGCCAGGGCGACCGCAGCCAGCACAAGAACCGCGCCACGGCCATGAACATGCTGAAGGCGCGCCTTTACGAGGCCGAACTGGCCAAGCGCGAGGCGGTGACGGCGGGCGAATACGAGGCGAAGACCGAAATCGGCTGGGGGCGGCAGATCAGAAGCTATGTGCTGCAGCCCTATCAGATGGTGAAGGACCTCCGCACCGGAGTCACCTCCAGCAGCCCCGGCGATGTGCTGGACGGCGAGATCGACGACTTCATCGCCGCCGCGCTGGCCCAGCGCGTCACGGGCGAGGCGGTCGAGGTGGAGGATGTGGACTGAGCCCGGACGCAGCGGGCGGCGGCTTTGCCAGTGCCCGCGCAAACGGCTAAGCCGCGGCCCAATGATGCGTTTCGTCATCCTTGCCCTGACGGCGCTGACGCTTACCGCCTGCCAGCAGGCGGACGACAGTGAGCGCCCGGCAACCTCGCGCGAGTTTCCCCGGGCCTATCGGCCGGTGTCGATCCAGGGGGAGACGGCGTTCTCCACCGAGCAGCAGCGCGACGATCGCAACGAAGCCACCACGGTGATGGACCTGGCGAAGATCCGGCCGGGCATGACGGTGGCCGATATCGGCGCGGGGGAGGGTTATTATACCATCCGCCTGGCCGAGCGCGTCGGCAGCAAGGGCCGCGTGCTTGCCCAGGATATCGATCGCTCCGTGCTCAATCGCCTGGGCGAACGCGTTCAGCGCGAACGGCTCGACAACGTGTCGATCAAGCTCGGTGCCGAGGATGACCCCGGCCTGCCCCCCAACAGCTTCGACCGCGTGTTCCTGGTGCACATGTACCATGAGGTCACCGAGCCTTATGCCTTCCTCTGGCGGCTGCGCCCGGCTTTGCGCGACCACGGCCAGGTGATCGTGGTGGACGTGGATCGCCCCACCGACAACCACGGCATCCGGCCCGAACTGCTGTTCTGCGAATTCAAGGCGGTGGGGTTCCGCCTGGTGGAATTTGTTCGCAAGCCCGAACTCCAGGGTTATTATGCGCAATTCGAGGCCACCGGTACGAGACCGGAGCCGAAGGATATCCAGCCCTGCAACGAGCGGGCACCAAGCAAGGGGAACGCGCCCGAATGAGGCGCCAGTAAGGACGGCAAATGCAATTCAAGGGCGTGAGACCTATTCTTTACAATGGACGCGAGGTGTGGCCGCTGATCGAGGGCGGCAAGGGGGTTTCCGCGACCAATCACATGAGCTCCGGCGCCTGGGCGGCGGCGGGCGGCATCGGCACGGTTAGTGCCGTGAATGCCGACAGCTATGACGCCGAAGGGCGGATCATTCCGCAAGTCTATGACCAGCTCACCCGGCTGGAACGGCACGAGCAGCTGGTCCGCTACGCGATCGACGGCGCGGTGGAGCAAGTCCGCCGCGCTTACGAGATCGCCAGCGGCAAGGGGGCGATCAACATCAACGTGCTGTGGGAAATGGGCGGCGCGCAGCAGGTGCTGGAAGGCGTACTGGAAAAGACCCGCGGCCTGGTTTCCGGGGTGACCTGCGGCGCCGGGATGCCTTACAGGCTGAGCGAGATCGCCGCCCGCTACAACGTCAACTACCTGCCGATCATCAGTTCCGCCCGGGCATTCCGCGCCTTGTGGAAGCGGGCCTATCACAAGGTCAGCGAGCTGATGGCGGCCGTGGTCTATGAAGACCCGTGGCTGGCCGGGGGGCATAACGGCCTTTCCAACGCGGAAGATCCGACCAGGCCGGAGGATCCCTATCCGCGGGTGAAGGCCGTGCGCGACACGATGCGCGCCGAAGGCATTTCGGACGACGTGCCGATCATTATGGCCGGCGGGGTCTGGTTCCTGCGCGAATGGAACGACTGGATCGACAACCCGGAACTGGGCACGATCGCCTTCCAGTTCGGCACGCGGCCGCTGCTGACCGAGGAAAGCCCGATTCCGCAGGGATGGAAGGACAGGCTGCGCGAGCTGGAGCCGGGCGACGTGTTGCTGCACCGCTTCAGCCCCACGGGGTTCTACAGCTCTGCCGTGCGCAATCCTTTCCTGCGCAACCTCGAAGCGCGCAGCGAGCGGCAGGTGCCTTATTCGCGCGTGCCCGCCGGCGAGCACACCGTGCAGCTCGACGTGGGCGTGAAGGGCAAGAACTTCTGGGTTGCCCCGAAGGACCTCGACCGCGCGCGCGCCTGGGCGGCGGAGGGCTATACCGAAGCGCTCAAGACCCCCGACGATACGGTGGTGTTCGTCACCCCGATGGAGCGTTCGATCATCCGCGAGGATCAGGCCGCCTGCATGGGCTGCCTTTCGCATTGCGGGTTCTCGTCGTGGAAGGACCATGACGATTACACGACCGGCCGCCTGGCCGATCCGCGCAGCTTCTGCATCCAGAAGACGCTGCAGGATATCGCCCATGGCGGCGACGTGAATCAGAACCTGATGTTCGCCGGGCATTCCGCGTCACGCTTCAAGCAGGACCCGTTCTATTCGAACAACTTCACCCCCACGGTGAAACAGCTGGTCGATCGGATCTTGACCGGGGATTGATCGGCCGAAGCGAGCGCTGGCGCCGGAATCCCGGTTGAAGCGCGGCGCCTGGCCTTGTTAATGGGGAACGATGCGTCATCTCGCCGCTTCGTTCCTCATCCTGCTCCTGGCCTGCTTGGCCCGCCCCGCCGCCGCGCAGGACCGCGAGGTGCCCTATTGGGCGACCTTGCGCGTCGATGAAGTCAACATGCGCGTGGGGCCGAGCGAAGCCTATCCCATCAGCTGGGTCTATCGGCGGGAGGGCCTGCCGGTGAAAGTGGTGCGCGTGCGCCAGGGCTGGCGCCTGGTGGAAGACCCGGATGGGGAGCGCGGATGGATCGTCGCCCGGCTGCTCAATCCGAAACGCGGGGCGATCGTGATCGGCGAGGGGCTGGCGGACATGCGCGCCGGGGCGGCAAGCGGCGCGGACCTGCTGTGGCGCGTGGAAGCCGGCGTGGTCGGCACGCTGGGCAACTGCGAGGACGGCTGGTGCCGCTTCGAAGTGGAAGGCCGCAAGGGCTGGGTCCGCGCCGAACGCCTGTGGGGTGCGGGCAACCCTTGATGCAGGGCTAAGGCGCGGCTTTGCTGCCGGCCGAAAGCCGCGGCGTTCCCAGCGCGATGATGGCGGCGGCGGAGCCGATCAGCGCGGCAGCGATGAGGAAGGCCGCCCCGTCGAAACCCCGTTCGGAACCCCAGGCAAGGCTTTGCGAGGCGATCAGGGGGCCGATGATCGCGGCCACGCTGTTCATCGCCCCGAGCCCGCCTTGCAGCGCGCCCTGGCGCGTGGCGTCGACCATGCGGCTGAGAATGCCGTTCAGCGCCGGATAGGCGAAGGCGCCGAGGCTGCCGACGAGGAAGAAGGCGTAGACTTGCCAGCCTTGGGTGGTGAAAGCGTAGGCCAGCAGGGTCAGCGAGCCGGCTGCCAGGCCGATGACGGCCGAGCGCCGCTCTCCCAGCCGCGGCATGACGCGCGGGGTCAGCACCAGTTGGACCACGATGGTCAGGAAGCCGACCCACGCCAGGCTCCAGCCGATCGCGCTGGCGCCCCACCCGAAGCGGATCGCCGCCCAGAACGCCCAGACCGCCGGATAGACCACGCCGCCGAGCTGCCACAGGAACCAGGCGAGCAGGAGCGGCGCAGCATTGCCGGCGTGGAACAGCGGCCGGAAAGCGCCGATCACGTGCGCGTCACGCAAGCTGAAGGGGCGGCGATGGGCAGGATCGAGCGTCTCAGGCAGCAGGAAGAACATCGTCGCCGCGTTGATCAGCGCCAGCACGGCGGCGACGACGAACGGTGCGCGCACGCCCCAATCGGCGACCAGGCCGCCCAGCGCCGGGCCGATGATGAACCCGGTGCCGAACGCCGCGCCCAATATGCCGTAAACGGCGGCGCGTTTTTCCGGTGGGGTGACATCGGCGATCACCGCCCCGGCCGGCCCGAAAGTCGCGCCGGCGATCCCGGCAATGGCACGGCCGACGAACAGCCAGGCGATCGTGGGCGCCGCTGCCATCAGCAGGTAATCCACCCCGAAAGCGGCCATGGCGGCGATCAGCACCGGGCGGCGGCCGAAGCGATCGCCGATGCTGCCCATCACCGGCCCGGCGAAGAATTGCGCCAGGGCGAAGACGGCGAGCATCCAGCCCGACACGCGCGATGCGGATTCGAGCGACAGGTTGCCCAGCTCGGTGATGAGCTGAGGCAGGACGGGCATGACGATGCCGTAACCGATCACGTCGATCACGACAGCGGCAAGGACGATCGGGATGGCGCGGTGTTCGAAACGCGGCAGCATGGGGGAAACCTTGCAAGGAAAAGGGCGGCCAACCCGGGCCGCCCCACGAAACAATCACGTCGGCCTTAGCCGACTTGCTCGATAATCTCTTTAACGAACAGTGTCGTCGTTGCCTTGCACCTTTTCGCTGCTGCCGCCAACGTGGCTGCGCGAGCCGTCTTCATCGCATCCCCTCCCTCGACACGCCTTCACCCGCGTTTATCACATCGCGGGGCGAGGCCAAGAGGCCGCCGCGGAGCCGGGGAAGGGGAGCGACACGCCTTTATGTGGCGGTAGAAGGCCTGACCGTGGCGACTTCGCCATCGTCGCCGGTCACCTGAATGCTGCCGTCCTCCTTGGGCGGGGTGCCGGAGAAGCAGCGATGGCCCTCCACGCCTTCGGTGACGAAGCAGTTCTTCCCGTCCTGGGCGAAGATGGTGCCGCCCGTGGCGTCACCGTTGGCGGCGACCATCGACCAGGTCAAGCCGGGGTTGACGATCAGCTTGTCGATCGTGCCATCCGCATGGATGATATCGTAAGTGCCCGGCGCGACGGCTTCGAAGCCAGCCTTGGAGGGGTCTACCGTTGCCTCGGTCGCTTGCGCGCCCGGCGCGGGCGCGTCCGGCGCCGACTGGTTGCAGGCGCCCAGCGCCGCGACCGCGATGACAAGGATCGTTCTTTTCATTTTATCGCTCTCCCTTTCGAACCGCTCGGTGGGCTTTCCAATTATTACAACCAGCTATTACAAAAGCTGATGGACCGCCCACTTAGCGGACGCGTGAAGGTCAAACGAGTTCCAGCGCCAGGGCGGTGCCTTCGCCGCCGCCGATGCACAGACTTGCCACGCCGCGCCTGCCGCCCCGCTCCTTGAGGGCATTGAGCAGGGTGACCACGATCCGCGCCCCGCTGGCGCCGATGGGATGGCCAAGCGCGGTAGCGCCGCCGTTGACGTTGATCCTCTCATGCGAAATGCCGATGTCGCGCATGGCGAACATGGCGACGCAGGCGAAGGCCTCGTTCACTTCCCACAGGTCCACGTCCTCAACCGACCAGCCTGCCTTGTCGAGCACCTTGCGGATCGCGCCAACGGGGGCGGTGGTGAAATCCTCCGGCGCCTGGGCATGGGCGGCCATGGCCACGATCCTCGCAACCGGCGCCTTGCCTTGCGCATTGGCCACGCTTTCGCGCGTGATGACGAGGGCGGCCGCGCCGTCCGAAATGGAGCTGGAGCTGGCGGCGGTGATCGTGCCGTCCCGGGCAAAAGCGGCCCTGAGCTGGGGGATCTTCTCGGGATTGCCCTTTCCGGGCTGCTCGTCCGTATCGACCAGCAGCTCGCCCTTGCGGGTCTTCACCGTGACGGGAACGATCTCCGCCGCGAAGGCGCCCGACTGGATCGCTGCGTTGGCGCGGGCGAGCGATTCGATGGAATAGGCGTCCATCTCCTCACGCGTGAGCTGGTAGGCATCGGCCGTGCGTTGGGCGAAGGCGCCCATGGCCTTGCCCGCCTCGTAGGCATCTTCCAGCCCGTCGAGGAACATGTGGTCATAGGCGGTATCATGGCCGATGCGCGCACCCGAGCGGTGCTTCTTGAGCAGGTAGGGGGCATTGGTCATGCTCTCCATGCCGCCGGCGACCACGCAGTCCACCGTGCCGGCGGCCAGCGCCTCGGCCCCCATGATAACGGTCTGCATCCCGCTGCCGCAGACCTTGTTGACCGTGGTCGCCTCCACGAAAGTCGGCAGGCCGGCCTTGATCGTGGCCTGGCGGGCCGGCGCCTGGCCGAGCCCGGCGGGAAGCACGCAGCCCATATAGACCCGGTCGATCGCCTCACCCGCGATGCCGGCCCGCTCCACGGCCGCCCTGACCACGGTGGCGCCGAGATCGGTCGCCGAGACTTCGGCCAGCGCGCCTTGCATGGCGCCCATCGGCGTGCGGGCATAGGAGAGAACGACGATCGGATCGGATTCGCTGAATGAGGGCATGGACAAAGGCTCCGCTGGAAAAGGGCTTCCCTAGACCTCATCTAGTGACGGGCCGGCGACAGGGCAAACAGCTTCCCTTCGCCCCGCGCCGGGCAAATTGGCGGCATGTCCCCTTGAACCGGTGCCGGTGCCGGACTAGGGCGCGTGGCGAATTCCTTACCCCAAGCGAGTCAGCCCTTTGGTAGACCTCACTCAATACCTGCCGATCCTGATCTACCTGGTGATCGCCGTCGGCCTTTCCGCGGCCTTCGTGTTCCTGCCGATGGGCGCCGCGCGGCTGACGGGGACGCACAAGCCGAACGCCGACAAACTCAGCGAATATGAATGCGGCTTCCCCGCTTTCGAGGACCCGCGCAGCCAGTTCGACGTGCGATTCTATCTGATCGCCATCCTGTTCATCATCTTCGATCTCGAAGCCGCGTTCCTGTTTCCCTGGGCGGTCAGCCTGGATCTGACGGGCTGGCCGGGCTGGATCACGATGATGGTCTTCCTGTTCGAACTTGCCGTCGGCCTCGCTTATGCGTGGAAGAAGGGGGCATTGGAGTGGGAATGAGCGAGAATCCGCGCCTTGACCATGAACTGGCCCAGCGGGCGGCGACCAACGTCACCGGCCCGGCCGTCAATCCCACGATCCACCCGGAAATTCTCCAGCCGGGCGAGGACTATTTCAACCAGATCAATGCCGAAGTAAGCGACAAGGGCTTCCTGGTCACCAGCACGGAAGAGCTGTTCCAGTGGGCCCGTACGGGCTCGCTGTGGTGGATGACCTTCGGCCTTGCCTGCTGCGCGGTGGAGATGATCCACGTCAACATGCCGCGCTATGACATGGAACGGTTCGGCGTGGCCCCCCGCGCCAGCCCGCGGCAGAGCGACGTGATGATCGTCGCCGGCACGCTGTGCAACAAGATGGCCCCGGCGCTGCGCAAGGTCTACGACCAGATGTCGGATCCCAAGTACGTCATCTCCATGGGCAGCTGCGCCAATGGCGGCGGCTATTACCATTACAGCTACAGCGTAGTGCGCGGCTGCGACCGGATCGTGCCGGTGGACATCTACGTCCCCGGCTGCCCGCCGACCGCCGAGGCCCTGCTTTACGGCGTGATGCAGCTGCAGCGGAAGATTCGCCGCACGGGGACCATCGAACGGTGAGGGGCTCGAGGTAAGATGGCGACCGTTCTGCATTCCGCCCCGCGCTTCGCTTCCAACGAAGGCGTGAGGGAAACCCTAGCCGCCGCGCTGGGCGACATGCTGCTCGCTTCGAAAGAGCGGCATGGCGAAGTGGTGTTCGGCGTCGAGCGCGAGCGGATCGAGGATGCGCTGCGCCTGCTGCGTGACGAGCACGATTACCAGCAGCTCATGGAAATCGCCGGCGTGGATTATCCGGACCGCGAGGAGCGGTTCGAAGTGGTCTACATGCTGCTGTCGCTGACCAAGAACCACCGCATCATGGTCAAGGTCCGCGCGGCCGAGAATACGCCGGTGCCGACCGTCACCACGCTGTGGCCGGTCGCCGGATGGCTGGAGCGCGAGGTGTTCGACCTCTATGGCGTGATCTTCGAAGGCAATACGGACTTGCGCCGTATCCTCACCGATTACGGGTTCGAGGGGTTCCCCTTCCGCAAGGACTTCCCGCTCACCGGCTATCAGGAGCTGCGCTACTCCGAGGAGGAGAAGCGCGTGGTGTACGAGCCGGTGGAGCTGCCGCAGGACTTCCGCACCTTCGAGTTCACCAGCCCGTGGGAAGGCGCTGATTATCCACTGCCGGGCGACGAGAAGGCCGCCATGCCGCAAGTGGTCGAGGTCAAGACGACCGAGGCTCCGAAGCAGACCGGCTCTAACGCGAAGACCAATGCCAAGGCGGCGGAGAAAGTCGCTCCCGCCCCCAAGAAAACCGCGACGAAAGAGCCGCGCGCGCCTGAGCCGACCGAGGATCGCCCCGCGAAGGCGCCGCGCAAGGGCAAAAGCGCCGGAACCAAGGCCGCGACGCGGCCGAAGCCGCGCGCGCGCCGCAAGAAGACTGACGGAGACAGCTGATGGCCGGGCTCATCCAGGAAGCCTCGCCCACCACCGGCGACGAGGTCATCACCAACTACACGATCAACTTCGGCCCCCAGCACCCGGCCGCGCACGGCGTGCTGCGCATGGTGATGGAGCTGGACGGCGAAATCATCGAGCGGATCGATCCGCATGTCGGCCTGCTGCATCGCGGCACGGAAAAGCTGATCGAATACAAGACCTATCTCCAGGCGCTGCCCTATTTCGACCGGCTCGATTATTGCAGCCCGCTGGGCATGGAGCACAGCTATGTGCTCGCCATCGAGAAGCTGCTGAATCTCGAGGTGCCGCTGCGCGGGCAATACCTGCGGGTTCTGTTCGCCGAGCTGACACGCATCTGCAACCACATGCTCAACCTGGGCTCCCACGTGATGGACGTGGGCGCGATGACGCCGAACCTGTGGCTGTTCGAAGTGCGCGAGGATTGCCTCAATTTCTTCGAGCGCATGTCGGGCGCGCGGATGCACCATGCCTGGTTCCGCCCTGGCGGCGTGCACCAGGACGTGCCGCTGAAGCTGCTGACCGACATCGGCGACTGGCTCGACACGCGGCTGCCGCGGCTGTTCGAGGATGCGATGAGCCTGGTCATCGACAACCGCATCTTCAAGCAGCGCAACGTCGATATTGCGGTGGTGAGCAAGGAAGATGCCGTGCGCTGGGGCTTCTCCGGCCCGATGATCCGCGCGTCCGGGATTCCGTGGGACCTGCGCAAGAGCCAGCCCTATGATGTCTATGACCGGATGGATTTCGAAGTGCCGGTGGGCACCAATGGCGATTGCTACGACCGGTTCATGGTCCGCGTGGAGGAAGTGCGCCAGTCGGCCCGCATCATGAAGCAGTGCCTGCGCGAAATGCCCGAAGGCCCCGTCGCCAGCACGGATCGCAAGGTGGTGCCGCCCAAGCGCGCCGAGATGAAGCAATCGATGGAAGCGCTGATCCACCACTTCAAGCTCTATACCGAAGGCTTCCATGTGCCGGCGGGCGAAGTTTACGTGGCGACCGAAAGCCCCAAGGGCGAATTCGGCGTCTATCTGGTAAGCGACGGCAGCAACAAGCCCTACCGCTGCAAGATCCGCCCTACCGCCTTCAGCCATCTCCAGGCGATGGATTTCATGTCCAAGGGCCACATGCTGCCCGACACGACCGCCATCCTCAGCGCGATCGACGTGGTGTTCGGGGAGTGCGACCGGTGAGCGGGACGGAACGGCTCCATGCGATCGCCATGATGGCGCTGGGAGGCGCCCTGGCGTTCTGGTTCACCTATTTCGCCTTGGGCGTGGAGCAAACCGGATTGCCGGCGCTCGTCATCACGCTGACCTGGGTGATTGCGGATTTCTCGGCTCGCTATCTCAAGACCAGGAAGGCGGCGGCAAATGGCTGAGCGGACCATCGAAGCCGATACCCCTGAGCTGCGCGAGCGCTGGGGCAATTTCGCCTGGACGGCGGAGAACGCCGCCATGGCGAAGGAGATCGTCGCTCGCTATCCCGAAGGGCGGCAGCGCAGCGCGGTCATCGCGTTCCTCGATCTGGCGCAGCGGCAAATCGGGGCGGAGACCAATACTCAGGGCTGGCTGCCGATCCCGGTGATCGAGTTCGTCGCGCGCGAGCTGGATATGCCGGTGATCCGCGTGCTCGAGGTCGCGACGTTCTACACGATGTTCAACCTCGTGCCCGTGGGCCGCTTCCACGTGCAGGTCTGCGGCACCACGCCGTGCATGCTGCGTGGGTCCGACGATATCCTGGCGGCTTGCCACAAACGCGGGATGAAGAAGGGCCACACGACCGAGGACGGCCTGTGGACCTTCAGCGAAGTCGAATGCATGGGCAACTGCTCCAGCGCGCCGATGGTCCAGATCAACGACGACAATTATGAGGATCTGACCGCCGAGCGTTTCGATCACATTCTCGATGAGCTGGCCGCCGGCCGCCAGCCGAAGCCCGGCACGCAGGAGCCTGGCCGCCACACCGTGGAACCCGTCGGCGGGCCGAGCACGCTCAAGGCCATGGTCACCGAGAACCACGATTATCGGGGCGAATGGTGATGGACCCGATCATTGTCCTCATCATCGTGCTGATCGCCGTGGCGCTGGCGTGGAAGCTGCTCAAGGGGCTGGCCAAGACCGCCGTGCTCGCTGGGATCCTGGTGATCGGCGCCGTGCTGGTTTTCGGAGGGTTAAACTGATGCTCGCCGAGGCTTTTTTTGGGACGCTCGCAGATGCTCGCTGATCGGGATCGCATCTTCACCAATCTCTATGGCTATCAGGACTGGCGCCTGAAGGCCGCGGAGGCGCGCGGGGATTGGGACGATACCAAGGCGCTGATCGCACGCGGGCAGGATGCGATCATCGAGGAAGTGAAGGCCAGCGGGTTGCGCGGGCGCGGCGGCGCCGGGTTCCCCACAGGCATGAAGTGGTCCTTCATGCCCAAGGAAAGCAAGGACGGCCGCCCGAGCTTCCTGGTCATCAACGCCGACGAATCCGAACCGGGATCGTGCAAGGACCGCGAGATCATCCGCCACGATCCGCACAAGCTGATCGAAGGTGCGCTGATCGCCGGCTTCGCCATGCGCGCGCGGGCCGCCTATATCTACATCCGCGGCGAATATATCCGCGAGGCGGAAACGCTGTTCGCCGCCGTGGCCGAGGCTTACGACGCCGGCCTGCTGGGCAAGAACGCCGCCGGCTCGGGCTATGATTTCGACGTCTTCGTGCATCGCGGCGCGGGCGCCTATATCTGCGGCGAAGAGACCGCGATGATCGAAAGCCTCGAAGGCAAGAAAGGCCAGCCGCGCCTCAAGCCGCCGTTCCCGGCGGGGGCGGGGCTCTATGGCTGCCCGACCACGGTCAACAACGTCGAATCCATCGCCGTCGTGCCCACGATCCTGCGGCGCGGCGGGGCCTGGTTCGCCAGCTTCGGGCGCGAGAACAACAAGGGCACCAAGCTGTTCCAGATCAGCGGCCACGTGGACAAGCCCTGCGTGGTGGAAGAGGCGATGAGCATCCCCTTCCGCGAGCTGATCGAAAAGCACGCCGGCGGCATCCGCGGCGGCTGGGACAACCTGCTGGCAGTGATCCCCGGCGGCTCGTCCGTGCCGCTGGTCCCGGCCGAGCAGATCATGGACTGTCCGATGGATTTCGACGGGCTGAGGGAACTCGGCTCCGGCCTCGGTACGGCGGCGGTGATCGTGATGGACAAGTCCACCGACATCGTCCGCGCGATCAGCCGGATCTCCTATTTCTACAAGCACGAGAGCTGCGGCCAGTGCACCCCGTGCCGCGAAGGCACCGGGTGGATGTGGCGGGTGATGGAACGCCTGCGCACCGGCGATGCCGATGTATCGGAAATCGACGTGCTGCAGCAGGTGACCAAGCAGGTCGAAGGCCACACCATCTGCGCCCTAGGCGATGCCGCCGCATGGCCGATCCAGGGCCTGATCCGCCACTTCCGGCCAGAACTGGAACGCCGCATCGCCGAGCGCGAAGACGCGATGCAGGTGGCGGCCGAATAGGCCGGCTCGGGGAGCATCCCGAACGGGAGTCTCCCCTTGCCATGAGATTTAGGCCTGATACGTTTTACCGTATAAGAAGTCTCCGTTCTTGGGGGGGTGGGGATGCGATACGGTACGCTCGCGGTAGTGGCGGTGGTGGGCGCTTGTGGCGTCTGGGGTTCTGTTCCAGCTGCGGCAAAAAGTTCGAATTTGAACGGAGAATACCTTCACCTGGCGCCTCAAACACGCGGTCTCTATCGAATGATGGAGTGCGTTATGAACCGGGATCCGGTGAAGGCACGGTTCATTCTCGATCAGGAACTTGGGTCCGAAACGCAGCGGCAGTCTGTCGGCCAGTTCTTGGAAGGCGCCGAGGAGTGCCTCGGCAATTCCGGGGGGGCGTTCCGAAGCAATTACGAACTCGCCTTGGGAACGTTGGCTGAGGAACTGATGTCCAAGGATGGCATCGAACCAATCGCTCCTTCCCAACCCGTACTCGCTGCGCCAGGAGGCGGAACGTTCGAATGGCGCTGGCAAGCTCTATCCAAGCAACGGACGGCTGAGGTTTTCCTACTAGGAAGGTGTTTGGTCCGCCGACATTTCGCAGAGTCGCGAGCCGTCCTTTCCACCAAGCCGACCTCTTCCTCGGAGCGCAAGGCATTCAACGACATGAAGTTGCAGATTGCGGACTACATTCCGGCAAGCCAGTCGCGAATTCTGCAACCGATGATTTTGCGGGCTGCCATAGCGTTCGCATTCTATCAGTCGGCGCGCGAAACGAAATAATGAGCATCGCCAGTGGCCAGATAGCGCCTTCGCCAATGTATCTTAGCCGAAAGTAGCGCGTAAGCGATTAATAAAAACCTTCTGCGATGCAAGTTAGAGATTATCTTATATAATTGCCAAAAATGATCCATATTTTGCTGATTTCTAATCAGTACATAAATCGCTTAACTTTGCAATAAGACTCAGTTTTGGGGGAGGCTGGGGTATGCGACGGACCGCGTTACTGGTGTTGGGGGCGGTGCTGGCAGTTTGGGTTGCCGAACCGCTGGCGGCTCAATCGAACAACGACGATTACACGCCGCTCAATTCGCGCATCAAGCGCACCCGGCAGTTTCCGTTCGATCTGCGGTCCCGCTTCGATCCGGCGCGTACGACAAAGCTGATGCGCGAGCGCGGCAAGGACATGCTCAGCCAGCTCAGCGGATGCCTGTACAACCGGTCGCACGAGGATGCGCTGGCGCTGCTGGAGCGCACCGATCTGGGCTTCATGGATTTCCGGCAGATCGACCTGGAGCCGAATCGCGCGGTGCGGATCTATGGCTTCAGCGACTGCCTTCGCCGCGTGGCCAGTTCGAATAACTCGGACGTGCAGCTTCGCTTTACGCCCGGCGCCTTGCGCCAATGGCTGCTGCAGGAAGCTTATCTCGACCGCTACCGGGATGGCCCGAACTGGGTGAAACCGGGCAATGTGATCGCCGAGCGCGCCTTTCCGCTATCGCAGAATGTGATCTCGGTGCGCGCGCCGCTCGATTTCGCTGACTGCGTGGTGGAGACCGATCCGTATGGCGCCGACGATTTCTTCCGCGCCACCGCCGGTTCGGAGGCTGAGAAGGCCGCTATCCAGAACCTCGTCCCCTCGCTGGGCCCCTGCCTTCCGCAAGGGCAGCAGATGGAAGTAAATCCTGCCGCCTTGCGCGTGTGGCTGGGTGAAGCGCTGTGGCATGCCGCCAATCACAGTGCGCCGCCGGCCGTGGCCGGGCAATAGCGCGCGGGACAGCGCCAGCGCCAAGTCTGGCAAGCCCCGATCCAGCGCGGAAATCCGCGGAAAAAGTGGATCGAAGGCGCTTTCGGCGCCTTTGTCTGTGCGAGCAGGATAAAACGGGGTTGCACTGATGTGCTCCCTCGGACAGAGACGGCCCGCGCGTTCGGGGCGGCTCGTTCGGAGTCTCCCCATTATCCAGTCGTGTCGCAACAGGAAGATCCATGCCCAAAGTCACCGTCGACGGACAGGAGATCGAGGTGCCCCATGGTGCCACGGTCCTCCAGGCCTGCGAACTGGCCGGCAAGGAAATCCCGCGCTTCTGCTATCATGAGCGGCTGAGCATCGCCGGCAACTGCCGGATGTGCCTGGTGGAAGTGAAGCCCGGGCCGCCGAAGCCGCAGGCGAGCTGCGCCCTGCCGGCGGCGGACGGCCAGGAAATCCGCACCGACAGCGACATGGTCAGGACGGCGCGCGAAGGGGTGATGGAGTTCCTGCTCATCAACCACCCGCTCGATTGCCCGATCTGCGACCAGGGCGGCGAATGCGACTTGCAGGACCAGGCGATAGCCTATGGCCGCGGCGCCTCACGCTATGAAGAGAACAAGCGCGCCGTCACCGAAAAATACATGGGCCCGCTGATCAAGACGATCATGACCCGCTGCATCCATTGCACCCGCTGCGTGCGCTTCTCCGAAGAAGTGGCCGGCGTGGACGAGATCGGCGCGCTCTATCGCGGCGAGGACATGCAGATCACCACGTATCTCGAACACGCGGCCAAGCATGAGCTGAGCGCCAACGTGATCGACCTGTGCCCGGTGGGCGCGCTGACCAGCCGGCCCTATGCCTACGAAGCGCGGCCGTGGGAGCTGAGCAAGACGCTCTCGATCGACGTTTCCGATGCCATGGGCGCCAATATCCGCGTGGACAGCCGGGGCGGCGCGGTGCTGCGCGTGCTGCCGCGCATCAACGATGACGTGAACGAGGAATGGATCAGCGACAAGGCGCGCTATCAGGTGGATGGCCTGGCGCTGCGCCGGTTGGACAAGGTCTGGCTCCGCAAGAAGGGCCGGTTGCAACAGGCGAGCTGGGACGAAGCCTTTACCGCGATCGCCAAGGCGAAGGCGGGCAGCAACGTCGCGGCCGTGGCCGGCGACCTGGTCGATTGCGAGACGATGTTCGCCGCCAAGGCGCTGCTCGCGGCGCTGGGTTCGGACCTGCTGGAAAGCCGGCAGACCGGCATGAGCTATCCGACCGACAGCCTCGCCCTGGTCAATTTCAACAGCACGTTCGCCGGGATCGAAGAGGCTGACGCCATCCTGATCGTCGGCAGCCATGTGCGCTGGGAAGCGCCGCTGCTCAATGCCCGGCTGCGCAAGGCGGTGAAGCGCGGGGCGAAGGTCTTCATCGTCGGCCCGCATTGGGAAACCACTTTCCCCGCTGAATTCCTCGGTGAAGACGCGGGCGTGCTGCACAAGCTGCCCGGCCATGTCGGCGAGGCGATGAGCAAGGCGGAGCGGCCTGCGGTGATCGTCGGCGGCGGCGGGCTGGTCGCCGGGGCGCTTCATCCGGCGCTGGCGCTGGCGCAGGGCTGGAACGCGGGCTTCAACGTGCTGCACTTCTCCGCCGCGCGGATGGGCGCGCTGATGCTCGGCTTCGCGCAAAAGGGCGGGATCGCCGACCTGGTGAACGCCAAGCCCAAGTTGCTGCTCTCGCTCGGCGCGGACGAGGTGGATTACAGCGCGTTCGGCGATGCGCTGAAGGTCTATATCGGCCATCACGGCGACAAGGGCGCTCATGCCGCCGATGTTATCCTGCCGGCCAGTGCCTACACCGAAAAGCCCGGCACTTACGTCAACACCGAAGGCCGCGTTCAGCTCGCCGACAAGGCCGTGTTCGCGCCCGGTGACGCGCGCGAGGACTGGACGATCCTGCGCGCGCTGGCCGATGCCTTGGGCGTCAACGTCGGATTCGACAGCTTCACCGAGCTGCGCGCGACGATGGCCGCCGCGGTTCCGGCGCTGGGCCGGGAAGGGCTGGCGGATTACGGCCCGTTGCCCAAGGCCGATGCCAAGGCGAAAGCCGCGGGCGCGATCGTCTATCCGATCAAGGATTTCTACCTGACCAACCCGATCGCACGGGCGAGCCACACGATGCAGCGCTGCTCCGCCGAACTGCTCCACGGCGAAGATTTCGCGGAGGCGGCGGAATGAGGATCGTTCATAACCTCGTCATTCCCGCGAAAGCGGGAACCCAGGGCGTCGCAGGCGCCTTCGGAGCCGACTGGGTCCCCGCTTTCGCGGGGATGACGAATGAAGGGTGTGTGTCGTGACCGCCTTCTTCGAAAACCAGCTTCACATGAACCCCGATTGGGCGTGGTTCGTCGCGACGATCTGCGGCATCCTGCTGATCGCCCTGCCGCTGATGCTGGCGGTGGCGATGATCATCTATGCCGACCGCAAGATCTGGGCGGCGATGGCGCTGCGGCGCGGGCCCAACGTGGTCGGGCCGTTCGGCCTGCTGCAAAGCTTTGCCGACGGGCTCAAGGTGTTCCTGCAGGAAACCATCATCCCCAGCGCGGCGAACAAGGGCCTGTTCCTGATCGCCCCGATCGTCACCTTCACCGTGGCGCTGATGGCCTGGGCGGTGATCCCGTTCAATTCCGGCGCGGTGCTGGCGGATATCAACGTCGGCCTGCTCTACATCCTCGCGATCAGCTCGCTGGGCGTTTACGGCGTGGTCATCTCGGGATGGGCATCCAACTCGAAATACCCGTTCTTCAGTGCCATGCGGGCCGCGGCCCAGATGATCTCCTATGAAGTCTCGATCGGCTTCATCCTGATCTGTGTGGTGCTGTGGGCAGGCAGCTTCAACCTGAACGCGATCATCGAGGCCCAGCGCGGGCACGGCCTGGGGATCGTCAACGGGTTCTGGTTCAACGTGCTGCTGTTCCCGATGTGGGTGGTGTTCCTGATCTCCAGCATGGCCGAAACCGCGCGCACGCCGTTCGACCTAACCGAGGCGGAAAGCGAGCTCGTCGCCGGTTACCAGACCGAATATTCCAGCATGAGCTTCGCGCTGTTCTGGCTGGGCGAATACGCCAACGTGCTGCTGATGTGCGCGCTCAACGCCATCCTGTTCTTCGGCGGCTGGCTGCCCCCGCTCGACTGGGCGCCGCTCTACTGGATTCCGGGCTGGATCTGGTTCTTCGCCAAGATCCTGTTCTTCTTCTTCATCTTCAGCTGGGTGAAGGCGACCGTGCCCCGCTATCGCTATGACCAGCTCATGCGGCTCGGCTGGAAGATTTTCCTGCCCTTCTCGCTCCTGTGGGTCGTCCTGATCAGCGGCTACCTGATGGCTACCGGACATTTTTCATGACCGTCGCGCAGTTTATCAAGTCGTTCACGCTGTGGGAGTTCATCCAGGCCCACTGGCTGACGCTGAAGTATTTCTTCAGGCCCAAGGCGACGATCAACTTCCCGTTCGAGAAGAACGCGCTCAGCCCGCGCTTCCGGGGCGAGCACGCGCTGCGCCGTTATCCCAACGGCGAAGAGCGCTGTATCGCCTGCAAGCTGTGCGAAGCAGTCTGTCCGGCCCAGGCGATCACCATCGAGGCCGAGCCGCGCGAGGACGGCAGCCGGCGCACCACGCGCTATGACATCGACATGACCAAGTGCATCTACTGCGGCTTCTGCCAGGAAGCCTGCCCGGTGGATGCGATCGTCGAAGGGCCGAACTTCGAATTCACGACGGAAACGCGGGAAGAACTGCTCTACGACAAGGCGAAATTGCTGGCCAACGGGGACAAGTGGGAGCGGGCCATCGCCGCGAACCTTGAAGCCGACGCGCCCTATCGCTAGGCGGCGCGGCGTGACTGGCACCCCTTTGATTCCTCTCACCCTCGTCATTCCCGCGAAAGCGGGAACCCAGGGCGTTGCGCGCGGCGCCCGAGCCGACTGGGCCCCCGCTTTCGCGGGGGTGACGAAGAGGTAAGACATGATTCAAGCAATCGCCTTTTACCTCTTCGCCGTGCTGATGATCGCCAGCGGCGCGCTGACGATCCTGGCGCGCAACCCGGTGCATTCGGTGCTGTGGCTGATCCTGGCGTTCTTCAACGCCGCCGGCCTGATGATCATCGTCGGGGCCGAGTTCATCGCGATGCTGCTGGTCATCGTCTATGTCGGCGCGGTCGCGGTGCTGTTCCTGTTCGTGGTCATGATGCTCAACATCGACTTCGCGGAACTGCGCGCGGGCTTCGTGCGCAACTTCCCGCTGGGCATCGCCGTGGCGCTGGTGCTGATCGCGGAGCTGGTGCTGGGCATCGGCGCCTATCGAGCCGGCGCGCTGCAACTCGGCATTCCCGACGGCGCGGCGGCGGCGCTGCCCGGCCGCGGCAACATCGATAGCATCGGCGCGGTCCTCTACGGCAAGTACCTGTTCCTGTTCGAAACCGCCGGCCTGATCCTGCTGGTGGCGATGGTCGGCGCGATCGTGCTCACCCATCGCGAGCGGCGCGCCTATCGCGGGCAGCAGGACATCGCCCGGCAGAACGCCCGCAAGCCGTCGGAAGCGACGGTCAACACCCGGCCGGAAGTGGGCGGGGGGGTGCAGCTGTGAGCGCGGTTTTCCCCGGAGAGGCGGCATGATCGGAATCGAACATTACGTCGTCGTCAGCTCGATCCTGTTCGTGCTCGGCGTTCTCGGCATTTTCCTCAACCGCAAGAACGTGATCATCATCCTGATGGCGATCGAGCTGATCCTCCTGGCGGTGAACCTCAACCTGGTGGCGTTCAGCGCTTTCCTCCACGATCTCACCGGGCAGATCTTCGCCATGTTCGTGCTGACCGTGGCCGCGGGCGAGGCGGCGATCGGCCTGGCGATCCTGGTCAGTTATTTCCGCAGCCGCGGCACCATCGCGGTCGATAGCGTCGACCGGCTGAAGGGATAAGGCGTGCCCCCGATTCTGATCATCGTCTTCGCGCCTTTGCTCGCGGCGATCATCGCCGGGCTGGGCAACCGCGCCCTGGGCAATGTGGCCGCCAAATCGATCACCACGGGTGCGCTGTTCCTGTCGTGCGCGCTCAGCTGGCCGATCTTCCTCACTTATCTCGGCGGCGATGCGCCGGCGACGGTCACGCCCGTGCTGCACTGGGTGCAATCGGGCAGCCTGACGTTTGACTGGGCGCTGAGAGTCGATACGCTGACGGCGGTGATGCTGGTGGTGGTGACAACCGTCTCGGCGCTCGTCCATCTCTATAGCTGGGGCTACATGGCTGAAGACCCGGATCAGCCGCGGTTCTTCGCCTATCTCAGCCTGTTCACCTTCGCGATGCTGATGCTGGTGACCGCCGACAACCTGGTGCAGATGTTCTTCGGCTGGGAAGGCGTCGGCCTCGCCAGCTATCTGTTGATCGGGTTCTGGTTCAAGAAGCCCAGCGCCAATGCCGCGGCGATCAAGGCCTTCGTGGTCAACCGCGTGGGCGACCTCGGCTTCATGCTGGGCATTTTCGGCACGTTCCTGGTGTTCCAGACCGTGTCGATCCCCGAGATCCTCGCCGCCGCGCCGGCGATGAAAGGCGCCTCGACGATCGGTTTCGTCGGGCTGCGCGTCGATACGATGACGGTGCTGTGCCTGTTGCTGTTCGTCGGCGCGATGGGCAAGTCGGCGCAACTCGGCCTGCACACCTGGTTGCCGGATGCGATGGAAGGCCCGACGCCGGTTTCCGCGCTGATCCACGCGGCCACCATGGTCACCGCCGGCGTCTTCATGGTTTGCCGCCTGTCGCCGATGTTCGAAGCCGCCCCGGCCGCGCTGACGTTCGTCACCTTCATCGGCGCCGCTACCTGCTTCTTCGCCGCCACGGTGGGCACCACCCAGTGGGATATCAAGCGAGTGATCGCCTATTCGACATGCAGCCAGCTCGGCTACATGTTCTTCGCCGCGGGCGTGGGCGCCTATGGCGCGGCGATGTTCCACCTGTTCACGCACGCCTTCTTCAAGGCGCTGCTGTTCCTGGGCGCAGGCAGCGTGATCCATGCGATGCATCACGAGCAGGACATGCGGTATTATGGCGCGCTGCGTAAGGAGATCCCGCTCACGTTCTGGGCAATGATGGCCGGCACGCTGGCGATCACCGGCGTGGGCCTCGCGGGCGTGTTCGGCTTTGCCGGCTTCTATTCCAAGGACTCGATCCTAGAGGCGGCGTTCGCCAGCGGCAGCGAGATGGGCCGCACGGCGTTCTGGCTCGGCACTTTCGCCGCGCTGCTGACCAGCTTCTATTCGTGGCGGCTGATGTTCCTGACCTTCTGGGGCAAGCCGCGCTGGATCGAGAGCGAGCACATCCAGCATGCCGTCCATGGCGAGCATGACGATCCCGCGTTCGAGGGCGCCGGCGCCGACGTGGCGCACGACGTTCCCGATCCGCATCATGCCGCGGCCACCGGCGGCTATCACCCGCACGAGAGCCCGTGGACGATGCTCGTGCCGCTCGGCGTGCTGTCGCTGGGCGCGGTGTTCGCGGGGTTCCTGTTCTACACCCCGTTCATCGAGGGCGAGAGCTTCTGGAACGGCGCCATTGCCTATAACGAGCACCTGATCCACGCGATGCATACGGTGCCGTGGCCGGTGAAGTGGGCGGCGACGATCGTCATGCTGATCGGCTTCGCGATCGCCTGGCTATGCTATATCCGCGATACCTCGATCCCCGCGAAGATGGCCACGCAGTTCGCGCCGATCTACCGCTTCCTGTTCAACAAGTGGTATTTTGACGAGCTTTACAACTTCCTGTTCGTGCGCCCGGCGTTCTGGTTCGGCCGGCTGTTCTGGCGTCGGGGTGATGTCGGCATCATCGACCGCTTCGGCCCCAACGGCATTGCCTGGGTGGTCGAGAAAGGCTCGGTGGTCGCTCGCAAGGTACAGTCCGGCTATCTCACCAGCTATGCGCTGATCATGCTGCTCGGCCTTGTCGCCGCGCTGACCTGGGTGATGGCGTGATGGGGGGCTTTCCAATTCTTTCGCTGATGCTGCTCGTGCCGATGGTCGGCGCGGTCGCCTGCCTGCTTGCCGGCGCCAAGGCCGCGCGCATGATCGCGCTGGTCGCCACGCTGGCCGATCTCGTGCTCGGCATCGTGTTGTGGGCCAATTTCGACATCGGCGGGGCGCAGTGGCAGTTCACCGAGCGGGCGCCGATCTTCGCCGGCTTCTCGTGGGCGCTGGGTATCGACGGCATCGCGCTGATGCTGATCATGCTCAGCGTGTTCCTGATGCCGATCTGCATCCTGGCCAGCCATTCCATCGAAAAGCGCGTCGGCGAGTACATGGCGACCTTCCTGTTCATGGAAGTGCTGATGATCGGCGTGTTCTCCGCGCAGGACCTCTTCCTCTTCTACATCTTCTTCGAGGCCGGCCTGATCCCGATGTACCTGATCATCGGCGTCTGGGGCGGCCAGAACCGGATTTACGCCGCCTACAAGTTCTTCCTCTATACGCTGCTCGGCTCGGTGCTGATGCTGATCGCGATGCTGTGGATGGCGAACGAGGCGGGCACCAGCGACATCCCCACGCTGATGAACTACAGCTTCCCGGTTCATGCGCAGACCTGGCTGTGGCTGGCCTTTTTCGCCAGCTTCGCGGTGAAAATGCCAATGTGGCCGCTCCACACCTGGTTGCCCGACGCGCACGTGCAGGCGCCCACGGCCGGCTCGGTGATCCTGGCGGGCGTGCTGCTGAAGATGGGTGGCTATGGCTTCATCCGCTTCAGCCTGCCGATGTTTCCCGAAGCGAGCGCGCAGTTCGCCTGGCTGATCTTCGCGCTGTCGATGATCGCGGTGGTCGTCACCAGCCTGATCGCGCTGGTGCAGGACGACATGAAGAAGCTGATCGCCTATTCCTCTGTAGCGCACATGGCGATCGTCACCGTGGGCCTGTTCGCGTTCAACGTGCAGGGCCTCGAAGGCGGGATGATGGTCATGCTCGGCCACGGGCTGGTCTCGGGCGCGCTGTTCCTGTGCGTGGGCGTGATCTACGACCGGCTGCACACGCGTGAGATCGATCGTTACGGCGGCCTGGCGATCAACATGCCGCATTATGCGACGTTCTTCCTGCTGTTCACCATGGCCAGCATCGGCCTGCCCGGCACCAGCAACTTCATCGGCGAATTCCTCAGCCTCGCCGGCATCTACCAGGTTTCCAGCACGGTGACGCTGGTCTGCACCACCGGCATTATCCTCGGCGCGGCTTATATGCTCTATCTCTACTGGCGCGTGGCTTTCGGCGTGCAGAAGAATGCCGATGCGGCGGCGATGCCCGATCTTTCGGGGCGTGAGTGGGTGATGCTCGGCTCGCTCGCCGCGGTGGTGCTGTGGATGGGCGTCTATCCCGAGAGCTTCCTGGCTCCGATGCGGCAGGACATCCAGACGCTCAACGCCCGCATTTCCGTGGCCGCGCCGGAAGGAGACGCCAGGCTGGCGTTCCATGGGGCGGCCGCTGCACAAGCTGACGCGCACGAGGGGGCGCACTGATGGATTTCGCGGCGTCTCTCTCGCTGATCGTGCCCGAACTGGTGCTGTCGGTCAGCAGCCTCGTGCTGCTGCTCGCCGCCGCGTGGATGGGCGACAAGGCATCGCAGCTGATCAGCACGATCGCCTGCGTGGTGCTGGCCGTGTGCTTCGTGCTGGTGGCGCCGTCGGTCTGCGCCGGCGTCTCGGGGCCGGATACGCTGGCGTTCGGCGGGCAGTTCCACGCCGATGCCTTCGCCGGTTTCGCCAAGCTGATGATCTATGCCGCCAGCGGCGCGACGATCCTGGTGGCGCCGGCGTTCTTCGGCCGGATCGGGGCAATGCGGGCCGAGTTCCCCGTGCTGGTCCTGCTTGCCGTGGTAGGCATGAGCGTGATGGTCTCCGCGGGCGACCTGATCGCGTTCTACATCGGGCTGGAGCTGAATTCGCTGGCGTCTTATGTCCTCGCCGCGTTCTTGCGCAGCGATACGCGTTCGTCGGAAGCGGGCCTCAAGTATTTCGTGCTCGGCGCGCTGGCCAGCGGCATCCTGCTGTTCGGCATGAGCCTGGTCTACGGCTTCACCGGGACAACCGATTTCGACGGCATCCACCTCGCGCTTAGCAATGGATTGCCGACCGGGGCGATGTTCGGGCTGGTGTTCGTGCTCGCGGGCCTGGCGTTCAAGATCAGCGCGGTGCCGTTCCACATGTGGACGCCGGACGTCTACGAAGGCGCGCCCACGCCGGTGACCACGTTCTTCGCCAGCGCCCCCAAGGTGGCCTCGGTGGCGCTTACCGCCCGCGTGGCGATGGAAATGTTCGGGAGCGAGGTCGATGCCTGGCGCCCGATCGTGATTTTCGCCGCGCTCGCGTCGATCATCGTCGGCGCGGTAGGGGCGATCGGCCAGAGCAACATCAAGCGGCTGTTGGCCTATTCCTCGATCAACAACATCGGCTTCCTGCTGATCGGGCTGGCCGCTGCCACTGCCGCCGGTGTCAGCGCCATGCTGGTCTATCTGGCGATCTACGTCGTGATGACGGTGGGCAGCTTCGTCGTCGTGCTGATGATGAAGGACGAGAACGGCCAGCATATCGAAGGCATCGCCGATCTAGCCGGCCTTTCGCGCACCCGCCCGGTGCTGGCCTGGTGCTTCATGATCCAGCTGTTCAGCCTGGCGGGCATCCCGCCGCTGTTCGGCTTCTGGGGCAAGTTCGTGGTGTTCTGGGCCGCGGTGGACGCGGGCCTGTTCGCCCTGGCCGTGCTCGGCATCGCTGCCTCGGTGATCAGCGCCTTCTATTACATCAAGATCGTCAAGATCATGTTCTTCGACGAACCGGCCGATACCATCCGTGGCCCCAGCGACTGGGTGCACTGGGCGCTGCTGGCGATCTGCACCGTGCTGATCTCGCCGTTTGGCTTCCTGCTCACGGCCTGGCTCGGCAATCTCGCTGATCAGGCCGCGGCGCTGTTCCTGCTGGCCTGACTTGGCCCCCACGATCGAGATCGTTTCCGAAGCCGGCTCGACCAGCCTCGATCTGCTGCGGCGCCTGGGCGCGGGCGAAGCCGTGCCCGAAGGCTACTGGCTGGTTGCGGATCGGCAGACCGCCGGGCGCGGGCGCCAGGGGCGCGGATGGCTGGATGCGCCGGGTAATTTCATGGGCTCCACCGTGGTGCGGCTGGGCGCGCGGGACCCCTTGGCCTCGACCCTGTCGTTCGTCACCGCGATGGCCGCCTACGAGGCGGTGATCGGCCTTCTGGGCAATCCGCGCGCGCTGCAACTCAAGTGGCCGAACGACCTGCTGCTCCGCGGCGCGAAGCTGTCCGGCATCCTGCTCGAACGCGTGGACGATGCGGCGGTGATCGGTATCGGCGTGAATCTCGCGGGCGCGCCAAGCCTGGCGGAACGCGCCACCGGCAATCTCGCCGCGCTGGGGCCGGCGCCCGATCGGGATGCCTTCGCCCGCTCGCTCGCCACCTCGTTCGATCGCGAGCTGGCCCGTTGGCGAGAGTTCGGGCTGGAACCGCTGTTCGCCCGCTGGCTGTCGGCGGCGCATCCTCAGGGCGCGGCCTTGTCGGTCCACGCCAGCGACGGCGCGCGCGTATCCGGCACGTTCGACGGGCTGGAGCCGGACGGGGCCTTGCGGCTGCGCTTGGCGGACGGCACGCGCCGTGTCATCCACGCGGGCGACGTCATGCTGGAAGGAAGCTGAGCCGATGCTGCTCGCCGTCGATGTCGGCAATACCAATGTGGTCTTCGCCTTGTTCGAGGCCGGATCGAACCCCGGGCAACCTGGCGCCATCCGCGCCCGCTGGCGCATCGCCATGGACACGCGCCGCACGGGCGACGAATACGCCGTCTGGCTGATGCAACTGATGGAGATCGAAGGGATCGAGCGCACGGCGATCACCCGCATGATCGTATCCACCGTGGTCCCGCGCGCGCGGCACAACTTCGAAGTGCTGGGCAACAAGTATTTCGGCCTGGCCCCGCTGTTCGCGGGCGAGGGCGACGCTGCGTGGACTTTCCCCCTTGATGTGGACGAGCCGCGCTCGCTCGGCGCGGACCGCGCGGTCAATGCGCTGGCTGCCCACGCCACTTATCCGGGTGACCTTATCGTGGTCGATTTCGGCACCGCGACTACCTTCGACGTGGTGGATTTCGACGGGGCCTATAAGGGCGGGATCATCGCGCCCGGGATAAATCTGTCGCTTGATGCGCTGGTCGACCACACGGCCAAGCTGCCGCGCATTGCCATCGAAAGCCCGCGCGACACGATGGTCATCGGGCGCAACACCGAGGATCAGATGCTGATTGGCGTATTCTGGGGTTATGTGGCCATGATGGAAGGCCTGATCGCCCGGCTTCGGGCGGAAATCGGCCGCCCCGCGCAGGTGATCGCCACGGGCGGGCTGGCGCTGCTGTTCGACCGGCACACCGCGATCTTCGATGCGATCGATCCCGATCTCACCTTGCGCGGCCTGGCGATCCTGGCTGGAAAGGCGGGGCAGGCGTGAAGAAGAATTTCACCCCTGAGGATGAACTGCTGTTCCTGGCGCTGGGCGGATCCGGCGAGATCGGCATGAACGTCAATCTCTACGGATGCCGCGGCAAATGGCTGATGGTCGATCTGGGCATGAGCTTCGGGGCCAATGAGTATCCCGGGACGGAACTGCTGTTCGCCGACCTGGAGTTCATCGAGGAACGGGGGGACGATCTGCTGGGCGTCGTGCTGACACATGCCCACGAAGACCATATCGGGGCCGTGCCCTATTTCGCCGCAGATCTCGGCGTGCCGCTCTATGCCACGCCGTTCACCGCCGATCTCGTACGGCGCAAGCTGGCGGAAGCGGGGCTGACGGGCGAGGTGGAGCTGAACGTGATCGAGCGTGACCACGGCTCGATCCAGCTCGGCCCTTTCGAAGTCAGCTATGTCCCGCTGGCGCACTCGATCGCCGAGGGCAACGCGCTGATCATCGAGACACCGTTCGGCCGCGTGTTCCACACCGGGGACTGGAAGATCGACGAGGAACCGCTGATCGGCGAGCCGGCGACGGAAGACGAGCTGACCGAGATCGGCGATGAAGGCGTGCTGGCGCTGGTCTGCGATTCGACCAATGTGTTCAATCCCACCCCATCCGGGTCGGAAGGGGCGGTCTATCGCGGGCTGCTCGATGAAGTGAAGCGCCACACGGGCAAGCGCGTGCTGGTGACCACTTTCGCTTCCAACGTGGCCCGGCTGCAGACGCTGGGGCACGTCGCGCGCGAAACCGGGCGTGCGCTGTGCATCGCCGGCCGCTCGCTGGAACGGATCATCGAGGTATCGCAGGACAACGGCTATCTGCGGGACTTTCCCGCGCCGGTCGATTTCGACACCGCCATGGGCCTGCCGCGCGGGGAACTGCTGATCCTTGCGACCGGCGGGCAGGGCGAGCCGCGTGCGGCGCTGGCCCGCATCGCCGAGGGCCAGCATCCGCTCAGTGTCAGCGAGGGGGACGTGGTGCTGTTCTCCAGCAGGCAGATCCCCGGCAACGAACTGGCCATAGGCCGGGTGCAGAACCAGCTTGCCGAGCGCGGAATCACGATGATCACCGATCGCCAGAGCATGATCCACGTTTCGGGCCATCCGGGGCGGCCGGAGCTTGAAATGCTCTATGGCTGGCTACGGCCGCAAATCCTCGTCCCGGTCCATGGCGAAATCCGCCACATGCAGGAGCAATGCCGCCTGGGCGAGGAAAGCGGCATTCCGATGCAGGTATTCCAGAAGAACGGCGATATCGTGCGCCTGGCGCCGGGCAAGCCGGGCAAGCTGGCGGAAGTGCGCGCCGGCCGCCTCGTGCTCGATGGCGACATCATCGTTCCTGCCAATGGCGATGCGATCGTCACCCGCCGCCGCCTCGCGCGCGATGGGCTGCTGGTGATCGCGGTGGATCGGCAGGGCGGCGCGCAGGTCCATGGCATCGGACTGCCTCTGGAAGAGGATTACGACGATTTCATCGCCGAAGCCGAAAGCGACGTGGCCGAGGCGATCCGCAAGCTGAAGGGCAAGCGCGATCCGGATGCCGTGGCCGAAGCCGCGCGCCTCGCCGCGCGAAGGGCCGCTCAACGCTGGTCGGGGAAGAAGCCGCAGACCAAGGTGCTGCTGCCTTCGCCGCAAGGGGCCGAGCGGTGAAGTGGACTTCGATCCTGGCGATCTACGCCCTGTTCTGGGTGATGTGCGCGTTCGTGTTCCTGCCTTTCGGCATCAAGACCCACGATGAAGCCGGCATCGAGAAAGTCCCCGGCCAGGCCGACAGCGCCCCGGCCAATTTCCGCCCCGGCCGAGTGGCCTTGCGCGCGACGATCCTTGCGGCCGTGCTCTGCGCGCTTTTCGTGGCGAATTACATCAATGGCTGGATCGGCACCGACGACATCAATCTGTTCCCCGAGCCGCCGGAAGTAGCCGGTCAACCGGGCGGTGGGGCCTGAGCCGGAGAGCCAAGGCTAGCGGCTCAGCAAGACCCTCGTCATTGCGAGCGTAGCGAAGCAATCCAGGGCGCATTGCGCTGACGCACTGCACTGCTTCGTCGCTTCACTCGCAATGACGAGGGAGAGTTGCGCTAGCTCCGCAGGCGCTCGATCGCCTGGGCCAGCGCGACATAAAGCTTGCCCACGTCCGAGGACAGCAGGGTAACGGCCAGCGCGTTGCCGTCGCGGGTCGAGAGCACGGAGCGCAGCAGGGCCTCGAAATCGTGGATATAGCGGTTCACGGTTTCCCGGAACTCGCCGTCCTCTCCGTAGATGTCGGCGATTGCGCGGGCCTGCTGGTTGTCCAGCAGCCGCACGGCCCGCCGGGTGAATATCCCGCGATCGCCGCGCAGATAGCTGGCCCAGGCCGTATCGGTCACATCGGTGGCGAAAGCCTTGGTGATATCGATCGCGCTCGAATGCAGGCTTTCGGTGATCAGCGCCATGCGCCGGGCAAAATCGTTATCGACCTGCTCCTCGGCTCGCTGCCGGGCGTGGGCCACGCGATGTTCGAGATTGCCGGCCAGCTCATTCACCGCGGCGAGCTGATCGCGCAGCGCACTGGCCGTTTCGCGCCCGGCCTCACCCGCACGCTCCGCCGCCGATTCCAGATCGGCAATTACGCTTGCGGCATGATCGCGCAGCGCCCGGTCGATCGCTTCGCCGCTGTCTTCGGCGATGCGTTCGGCCATGGCGCGGATCGCATCGGCCTGCCGCGCCTGCATTCCAGCCAGCACTTCGCGCGAGGCGTGTTCCAGCGTGGCGATCGCCTGCCCGAGCTCGCCGCGCGCCTGGGCGGTGAGCGCCGTGGTGCCGCGCGCCAGCTCCGCCAGGCGCGCTTCCAGCTGCGCCAGTTCGTCCGCCGTTGCCGAGCCGTTCTCGCGCGCGAGGGCGACATGGCTGGCCAATGCGGCCCCTTTTTCCCCCGCTTCGGCGACGAGCGAGTGCAGCGCGCCCGCCTGATCGCGGAACGCCACAAGGCGCTGCTCCGCCTGCTCGATCGCTCGCGGCAGGTCCGCGCCGGTATGTTCCGCGCTCGAACGGAGCAGTTCCAGCAGGCGCACGCTGTCATCGGTCAGCCGGCCTATCTGCGCTTCGCTGGATTCGATCAGCGTCCGGCTTTCCTCCAGGCGCGTGCCCAGAAGCTGGGCGGCCTCGGCCAGGTCCTCGCTGGCGCCGCGTCCCTGGTCGGACAAGGCCCCCATCCGCGCGCCGAGTTCCGCCAAGCGTGAGGCGAGGGCCTCGCTCCTCTCCGTCAGGCCGGAGACGTGGGCGAGATGCTCTTCCTGCCGCTCAGTCACGCGCGCGTCGAAATCGGCAAGCCGCTGCTGCAAGCTCTCCAGCGCGGCCGCCTCATGCTCCTGCGCCTCGCCCGATCGGCGCATGAGCTGCGCATGGGCGGTTTCGGCACGCTGGGCGATGTCCGTATCGAGGCGCTGCGCCGCCTCGCCCAAGGCCGCCAGCCGCTGGCGGGCATTGTCCATCGCCTGCTGATCGACTTCGGCGACCTTGCGGATCGCTTCCAGCATCCGCTGCTCGATCGCGGCGATGCTTTCGGACCAGCGCTCGGCCGCATCGCTTTCGCCGGTGCGCAGCGATGCCGCCACACGCACGCTTTCCTCGCGCAACTGATCGAGGCGCTGTTGCAGGGCCTCGGTGGCTTCCGCTTCCGCGCTCGCGACGTCCTGCCGCCGCGCATCCAATTCTTGCGCCAGCGCATCGGCCCGCCGCCGGATCGCCGCGAATGCCTCGACCTCGCGCCCGTCGAGTTCCGCCCGGAATGCCGTGCTGCGTTCCGCAAGCGCGGCGAAGCGCTCGCTGGCGATTTCCTCCAGCCGTTCCGCCTGCCCTTCGAAAGCGGCGAGCGCTTCATCGACCTTGCCGCGCAGGATGTTGACCTGGCGCCCGCTCGCCTCACCGAATTCGTTGAGGCGGTTGAAGCCCGAAACCAGCTCGTCCAGCTGATCCTTGGCAACCCCGCCAGCGCGGCCGATCTGGCTGGCGACATCGCGGGCGGAATTGGAGATCACCGGCAGGTCATCCCGTAACCGGTCCATGTTCTCGAGCGCGGTGGTGCTGACGCGGCCGATCGTTTCGACCTGGGCGCCGTTGTCGCGGATCAGCGCTTGCAGCCGGTCGGCGTGCTCGGAAATCCGCTCGCTGGCGATGCGCCCCAGCGATTCGAGATCGCGCGATTGCGCGGCGATGAAATCACGCGCGAGGCTCAATTCGCGGTTCACCGTGGTGAGGCGCCGTTCGAGCAGGCTCGATTCCTGCGACAGGGCGCGCGCCGCCACGGCGAAGCGGGTCGCCTCGCGGCGGCTGTTGCGCATGGCGAGCAGCCACAGCGCCACCACCAGCAGCACCGGGACGGCCCAGTCCGCGATCCATGCCGCCCATTGTTCCGGACTGGCCCTGGCGGTGATCGCCTGCTGGTGGACCCAGCCGAAGAACGCCGTCCAGCCAAGCACGACCAATACGGCCAGCGCGGGCGCTATCCAGGAGAAACGGCTGAGGGACGGCGAGGATTCGTCTTCCTCCTCCCATTCGCCATAGGTTTCCTGCTCCGCTTCCAGCGTGTCCGCGCGAGCTTCGTCGAGAGGCGCTTCAGTCGCCTCTCCCGATTGTTCCCGGACCGCGTCGGAGCCGATCGCCACGAGATTCTTCCTGCCTGCCATATGCCGCAGGTTATCACAGTGCGCCGCGGGTTAAACCCCGGCTTAGGTCCGCTCATTGTAATACTTGGGGAATTCTCGGAAACCCGGTGAAAACTTTTGCGCCTCCCACCGAGGGAGAGACGAATCGCCGCGCAAACCAAATTCCCGTCCGCTCCCTCCGCCATGGGGGAGGGTGGCGATGATCGCGGCGCTCTATGTCGAGAAGGGTGGCTGTTATTACGGTCTGCCGGATGTGGACCCTTGGGACCGGGACCGCGATGCGAGGCAGTATGCTGGGCCATGGCCAGTTGTCGCACATCCGCCGTGTGAACGTTGGGGCCGCTACTGGGGCGGCTCCCCGACGACCTGGCCGCGTCTGAAACTCGGTGACGACGCCGGTTGCTTCGCCGCTGCCATTGCCGCCGTGCGTAAGTTCGGCGGAGTGCTGGAGCACCCCGAAGGCTCACATGCCTGGCGCGCCTTCCACCTTAACACCCCCCCCAGGAATGGGGGGTGGGTGGTGGCTGACTGGCAAGGCGGGTGGACCTGCTGCGTCGAGCAGGGAGCCTATGGCCACAAAGCGCGCAAGGCGACATGGCTCTATGCCAATGGTGTAGATCTGCCCTCACTAGATTGGGGTAAGGCCGAAGGCGACTTCCTGCCGATGGAGCAGGGCTTTCACAGCGCCGAAGAACGCCAACGTTGGCGCGAGACGGGGGAGGCAACTGCCTACATCAGGCGGGCTGTCAAAACTGGAATTTGCCAGCGGCTATCGAAGAAGCAGCGCGCCGCCACGCCGGCTCCTTTCCGCGACCTCCTGCTGAGCATCGCACGGTCCGCACACGCTGGGAGGGCCGCAGCATGACCGCCCTTCGCGAAGCGGGGAAGGGTGGGGAGTTGCTTCCGCTGGGCATTTGGGTGCCCATCCTCGACGGCGATCCCATCGCGGCTGAAATCTACAACCAACACTACTCCAGCGAGCGGAGCCGGAAGCGGCGATTGGAGCGCGGGACCATGCTCATCCTCGGGCCGGGGCAGAAGCTCTTGCTTGCGACACCCTGCCGGCGGGCTCTGTTCGCGTGGCGCGTGTTTATCGACGATACCGGCCAGCGCGGCGTCAACTGCGCGATATTCTCCAATCGCGGGGCCGGACTGTCGAGCAACCTGATCTGCGCAGCTGATGCGATCGCAGACCAGCGTTGGCCCGGCGAGCGTCATTACACCTATGTCGATCCGGGAAAGGTGAGCGCGAACCCCGGCTATTGCTTCAAGATGGCGGGCTGGCGTTTCGTAGGGCGGACGAAGAAGCGCGGCCTGCATATTCTGGAACGGCCCGCAGTAGCCATGGCGGAGGCCGCATGACCCCCGCCACGCACCAGCAGAGCGGGAGGGCGGGGTGACCGAACCGCCGATCCTGGTCGTTGCCGATCTCGACAACCCCAATCCGCATCCATTCGCGGTGCTCGCCGTCTACCCAGACAGGCCGGCGCAAGGCGGTGGCTGCTACGCGACGTGCGTCTCGCTCCACATGACCCGCGAAGAAGCCGAGTGCGTGGTTCGGTCGAGCGGAAGCTACAGCGAGGCGTGCCAATGATCGGTGAACGTCAGCTAGAGCTTCCGTTAACAAACGGGCGATAAGCGAGCCCTATGCTCCTAATCGCCACTCTCCTTGCCATCTGTGGTCCCGGTCCCCGGGTTAACTGCATAGTCGATGGGGATACCTTCTGGCTTGCCGGCGAGAAAATCCGCATCGAGAACATCGACACGCCCGAGATCAGCGAGCCGAAATGCCCGGCCGAACGCGCCGCGGGAGAGCGAGCGAAGGTACGGCTCCAGCAGTTGCTCAGTGACGGCGAGATTGCGATCCAACGTACCGGCGTTGACCGCTACAAGCGAACGCTCGCCGTGGTGAGGGTCAATGGCCGTGACGTGGGTGAGGTGTTGATCCGCGAGGGCTTCGCCAGGCGTTGGGATGGAGCGCGTCGGCCTTGGTGCTAACCCCTTCCTTGGGGGCCAACATTCACTTGGCCCACACGTCCGCATCTCGTGCAGCGGAACCGGGCATGAGCACTCGGAAGCCAGACCGCACCCGTCATGCTCGTGGACCAGCCCATGGCCGAGAACTTCCGGCACACCTCAATTGCATCGAGGGTATTCTTGTGGCCGCACCGACACTCCACGTCGATATCGTAGCCGTGCCGTAAGAAGTCATCGAGAGAGCGGATAACGCGCGTGGACATGCGGGCAGGAAGACCCACGCGCATGATTCGGGCAAGCTTTTGTTCCGCGTTCGTTCTGAACTATCATGGCTGCCACAGGACATGATTCGCGAGGCCAGCCATGGCGAGAATTGAAGACGGTGAACTCTCTCTGGAGATCGAGGGAGCAACTGCGGATCAACTTCGATCGGCGGTTGCAGCAGCGCGCCGCAGTTTCGAGGAAGCCGGGATCGATATGGTCGCCGCGTTCGCTGCGCAGGCGCAGGTGGATCAAGCTTATCAAGCGGAACTAGCGTGGGAACAGGGGGCAGCGGCGGAACCGGCCGAAGTTTCAGCTGCTGTTCTAGCCTTGTCCGACGCGGCGGATGCGGCTTGGACGGCAGCGGTCCATGCTGCCGGCTTCGATCCAGGGGAACATCTCGTTGTTGGCCAACTCGGGCTGGTCGCACCCTAATCAGCGTCTCACCCACGGATCGTTGGTGCGGGTGATTGCCATTTCGCCGGCGTAGGGCACGCACAACTCGCGCGCTTGGCCGGGTGCACCTTCGGTCCAGCGTGCCCATTCACAGGGCATCAGAATAACTGGCATCCGATCGTGCACACCGGCGACGTGCATACATGCCTCGGTCATCACCATCGAATAGGCTGGGCCCCATTCAGGCGTGTCCCGCCAAATACCAGCGACCGCGAAGAGGGGTTGATCGGGCAGCGCGAACCATGTGCGCGTTTTAGTGCCCTTTGGTCCCTCTGCCTCCGCGAACTCTGTCACCGGGATGAGGCATCGTCGCTTGGTGAAGCTATTGCGCCACATGAAGCTGTCGAGCTTGTCAGCACGCGTATTGTTCACCGGCTTGGGCTTGAGGGGCAGACCATTCTTACCCTTCAACACGAGCGGGAAGCCCCAGGCCATGCTTCGAACCTCGCCGCCTGCAACGACTAGGCCGGGATAGCCAGGGTAAATCTCGGCCGGCGCATTCGTGTTGACCGTCTCGACGCCATTGAACAGCCGCGCCACTTCCGCCGCGGATCGGTCCATTTTGTAAAGATTGCACATGGCTCGCCTCCGGTCTGGAGTCACAAAGCTGAGGGCGCGCGCGCCGAGAGTCAACGAGCCGGATGCAGGGCGATAAAGTGCATCAAAGACTGAAACTTCAAACTAACGGACCAGGTAACACTAAGATCACACTCGAAAAAAGCGGTCTTTCAGCGCTTATGCCTCTCAACTCCCTTGGGTAGGACCCGCAATTTATTGCCGCCGATCATCGGTTATGCTTTGAAACCGGCGCGCGATCGTGTATGCGGAATGCATTGCGGGCGGGAACGGTGCTGGAACACCGAACCCGCCCTGACCAAACGAAACCTATTGAGGAGGATTCGATGGCTATCCGTTCGTTGCCCGAGCCCGATCTACTGCGCAAGCTGATCGAGTACCGCCCTGAGACTGGTGAATTGATCTGGCGCCCTCGCACTCCGGAGATGTTCGTCGAAGGGCGCCGTGCGCGCGAGCACGTTTGCGCCGCTTGGAATACGAAGAACGCCGGCAAGCCCGCCTTCAATCATATGCATGGCAAGCACCACCTAGCTGGTACGCTTTTAGGCGCTGTTCATTTGGCGCATCGTGTTGCTTGGGCAGTTCACTATGGTGTGAGCGCGTTCGGCGTCATCGACCATATAGACGGCGACGGGACCAACAATCGTATCACCAACCTTCGCCTGGCCAGTAAGGAAATCAATCAGCAGAACGCCCATCAGCGCCATGATTGCTCAAGCGGTGTCACTGGCGTTCACTGGCACGTCAATAGGCGCTGGGGTAACCCACATTGGGTTGCTCGCATTCAGTGCGGCAAGCGGCGCATCTTTCTCGGTTCCTTCGAGACATTCGATGAAGCTGTTGCAGCGCGCCGGGCGGCTGAGAAGAAATATGGATTTGGCCCCACGCATGGGAAGTTGCGTCATGGCAAATGAACTATGTCAATTGGCCAAAGATTGGTCGGGCTTAGTCCCGTCCGGTGGGATGATCGCGGAGGTCAAGATCGACGGCTTCCGTGCTCTCTACTTCCGCGGCTACGATGGCCAGCCGCGCCTCTGGACGCGGGGTGGCCTGCGGATCGAGGGGGTTGACCACATCCTCTACCGTTTGGGCCAGCTTGAGCGCGTGGCGGGCCAACCACTCTTTATCGATGGCGAATACCAAGTCGATGGCACGCTCGATGCCACGAAGCGCTGGTGCGAGCGAGGATGGAAGCTGGGCGGCACGGCCGGCCTGTTCCACGCGTTCGACATTGCGCCCATGGTGGAATGGACGAAGGGCGGCTGGGACAAGCCCCTGCACGAACGCAAAGCTTGGCTCGAAGCGCTGATGCGGGAGGCTGATGCAGATCCGAGCCTGGCGTGGGAGTGGGCGCCAGGAAGCCATGGTGCATGGGAGGATAAGCCCGCCGTGGTGCTGATGCCGGATAGCTGGGTCAGCGATGCCGGAGACGTGCTGGACGAGGCTCAGCGGGTCTGGACGAGGGGTGGCGAGGGCCTGATGCTTAAGGATGCGGAGGCGCCCTATCGCCGTCTACGCAGCGATGCGTGGCAGAAGGTCAAGCAGTGCAACGCACACCGCTGGATGCGGCGGGCAGCGTGAGGAACTTGGCTTGGCGGAGATACTCTGATGGCAGCAGCTGATCCTTGGGTCAGCGTGAAGCGGATGCTCGCAGCACAGGAGTGCTTGGGGCTCGCGATGGTAGAATCATCCGACGCGATCGTTCGCTTTCAAGTGGCCTTAGAGGCATCCATCGAAATTTCGGCCCTCGACGAATGCGAACGCCTCGACCACGCCAAGTATCCCCGTCAGACTGACCTCGACTAGGCCCACGTCTCTCATCCGCGCCTCTGTCCCTCTCTCCAGCGCACGGGGGTAGCGGGGCGGCGCGCGTGCCCGCGCCGCCCCGCCCCGGTGCCGCCAGAGAGGATCGGCGGCCGGGACTGGTCAGATCATCGAGAGAAGCGAATAGTCCTGCGTGAACACGCCAGGCTTGGGCCGACCGCGCGCGAAGCCCGGCTTTTTCAGCATCCCCATGTAGGTCTTGCGCTGGCGTGTCGTTGTCGCGGCTGGATCGAAGCAAAGGTAGATAGGCTGGCGCGTCCCGATCGCGTGCAACATCGGATCGAACCGCTCGAAGAACTCCGCCTCGCTCACCCAGGCCAGCGTCATGTCGAGCGTGCGCAGAACCACGCCGGGCGTCTCGTCGAACACGCCGAAGCGGGTAAACTTGCCTTCCCCCAGATCCTCGAACCCGTATTCGAAATCGTTGTTGTAGAACCGGCTGGTCTCGATTCTTTGGCCCAGGACCAACATAGCGGCTTCGAAATCGCCGGTGTGGCCCGTGATATCGATGCGCCACCAGCTCGCCGTCACGGCCGAGGCAATCTCCAGATGGGAATGGTAGAGCCCATCCTCGCGCACGATGGCTGGCGAGATGAAGTCGAGCGCCCCGCTATCAAAAGGCGCCGTGCCATCCACCTGTGCCTGAGACGTGCCGAGCCTCAGGCGTAGTTTTGTCCCGGGCAGCGCATTGGCCGCGATCACGGCGCAAAAATCGACGGGACGCGCACTATCGAACTGGCCCCGCGCCCATAGGTTCGAAGCGCCGGTGCTCTTCCAGGTCGTGCCGATCGACTTGTGGAGCGCCAGGTTGCTCGCGGGATAGCCAACGGCCTCGTTGCCGCTCGCTATGGCGTAAAGCGCCAAGGGGCGCACGAAGAACGGCTTGCGGATCATATCAACCCCACACCACCAGCGTTGCTTTCTGCGCAGCAAAATCGAACCCGACCCCGCTCACGGCCACATCGCGGGCGAGGCTCTTGTCGGGGTCGTTCCAGCTTCCCACGGGTAGCTCAGGCCCGGCAATGTCGAGTTCCAACGCCCCATCGAGGCCCGCGACCGTGACGGAGAAGCGCCTGCGTTCCGGAGAGAGTAGCGCTTGCCGGGCATCGGCCATGGTGTGCGCGTCGGCGACATTGTCGAAGAAGGTCTCCAACGGCTCATCATCGCGGCGCGCGAGCGAGCCGTGACGCTCGGTGACAACAGCCGTTTCAGACACGGCACGGCGCACCGGCTCCATGACGAAACCGATGCGGGCAGGGGATGCGGGCATGGGTGAAGTTCCTTTCGACAGGTGGGATGGAATGGCGCCGCACCTGTCCCGAACAGGTACGGGCCCGCAGGACCGGAGGGGAAAAGGATGACTTCTCCCGTTCCGCGTGACACATTGTTCCGATGGATGCTCAAGCCATCACTAGCGTCGTTCCGCCCGAACTGCTCGCGTCAGCCCTCATCCTTGCGCTGGCTTGCTTCATGGGTTGCCTCGCGAAGTGGCTTACCACGCTCGTAGATGTCGAAGAGCCGGAATGCGAATGCACCGACGAGGCAACGTGTGATGGGTGCTACGCGATGTGGGCGAGCGGGTTCTAAGCGATCAGCGGGCCGGCGCTGCCGTCAGGTGCTGCCGCCGATCGGAAGAGACCTCGGCGGGCAGATGTCCCAATTCGAACCTCTTCGGATTTCGACATGACAGCGAGAGGCTGTCGTGGCAGTCGAGCGACGGATGAACACTCGACTACCTGTTTTGGACGGCCTCAGAGCTGCGGCCATTCTCCTTGTCATGATATCCCACGCGGGCCTTGAGGGAATTGTACCCGGCGGCTTTGGGGTCACGATCTTCTTTTTTCTCAGCGGCTATCTCATCACTACGCTCATGGTGGTGGAGTGGAGCAACTCAGAACAAGTCGATCTTCGTGGGTTCTACTTGCGCCGCGCAGTCCGCATTATACCTCCGATGATCATCGCCATTTTTGCGGCAGTTTTTCTATCGCTAGTGGGATTGGGTAAGCCCCTTAATGGTGCCGGCCTGATCTGGGACTTACTGTTCCTGTCAAACTATGCCCCACTTTTCGGTGCCGGGAGCAATCTACCGATTCCCCTGTGGTCGCTCGCAGTAGAGGAGCATTTCTATCTCCTCTTCCCAATCTTGTTTATTGCCATTCGTATCCGAGCGCGGAACGCTACCGTGGCGGCTACGTGCGCCGTCCTATGTGTCGCAGTATTACTTATCCGAATATGGCATGTAGAGATCGGCACGGCACCGGATGTGACCTATTACTGGTCACATACACGCATCGACTCAATTCTATTTGGGTGCATCCTCGCTACATGGAATAACCCGGCGACAGGCGATAGGTCTTATATCGGCGGTGGCTTTGGCTACGCGCTCCTGGGCGCTGTCCTGATCGCACTGTCTCTCGCAATTCGTGATCCGCTTTTTCGCGATACTTGGCGCTACACCGTTCAGGGATGCGGCCTGTTCTTTCTCTTCAACTACGCCTTGCGGGGTGGCGGCATCGTCGGGGAGTTTTTGTCATCAGCACCACTGCGGATCGTCGCGGACCTCTCCTACTTCCTCTACCTGATCCACTTTCCACTACTTGTGACCATGAAAAGCCTACCAGTGCCACCATTGGCCCAATACGCAGTGGCGCTCGCACTGGCTTTCCTGTTCGCCGTGGCTGTGAGACACTTCGTCGAACTTCCGCTTCTGAGATGGCGCAAAAGCCTCTCCGCGCAACCCAGCATTAAGGTTTCCAGCGTATGAACGCCCGTCTCTGGATGGGGCCGCGCAATGCGAATTATCAGTGTAGGTTTAGGATGTTTGTTGCTGGCAGCGTGTGGGGGCGGCGAAGCGAGTCCACCGTTATCTCCACCCGCTCCGATTGGCCAAACTCCGTCCGAGACCCCCACTCCCTCACCGACACCAAGCGCCACTCCTTCGCCTGCGCCTCGGCCTACTCCTACTTATCCGAACCCGGCCGATGACGGTGTGACCGTTGTCGTTGCAGAGGGTGACAGCATCTCAGTCGATTACAGCGGGTACTACGCCGGTTATTTCAAGCTCCAGCATCCCGAACTGGAATATCACATTCTCGCTGTCGGTGGCTCCGGCATGGACACAATGGTTGCGCGCGAAGAAACTGTCCAGAAACTCAATCCTGACATCGTTACGGTCTTTATAGGCGCTAACGATCTCGGCAGTGCTCCGTCTGCCCGGGCATATTTTGACCGGCTTGTTGCCTACGTGACGCCACTTAGAGATCGTGGATCGAAAGTCTGGGTAGCTACCAACCTGCCGCTGAGCATCGCCGGCAATCCAGCTTATACCAACAACCACAATGCACTCCGCGGTCCGCTTGCCGACCTGTTGAAGCAGGCTGTAGGCAAGCAAATCGACGGGGTGATTGATTTCGGTGGAGATCCAGTGATGGGGCAACTCACGGCCCCATCTAATGGCCAACTGTATAGTGATGGCGTCCATCCCACGGAGCGAAGCAGCGGGTTAGGCGGCCATGACTACCTCTACGCGATTTACGAACAAGCGATGAAGCAAGCTCTTGAGGACCTTCAAGGTCGTTAGTGACGATGCTCAATCGTCACGTCGCCGGCCGCCTCGTCCGGCACGACGTGATAGCGCTCCAGCGGCTTACTGGGCGTGCTGTCGTGACAGCCAAGAATGTTAGTGCAGCCGCCCGTCCAAGCCGGATCGGGTGAGGGGCCATATTCCAGTACATGATACCGATCTACCTGCGATGCATTGCATTCGGCAGGGCCGGTAGTCGGCGCGATGCCCCGCACCGGAATGCCGAGACATTCACGCTCCATTTGGTCGAACACATCGGTCGTTTCCCAGCCGAACGTGTAATCCGCGTGAAGCGTGCTTCCGTTGCAGAAATACGGGCCGATCTGGCGGCAGGGGTCTAGCGAGCAAGGGTCACCCTGCGTCTCTGGATCGTTCGTGCATCCTGCCGTCACGGTCATGGACGCAGGCATCCGGTCGCTGCCGAGATACCAGGTGCCGTATTCAGCGAAACCAGTGGTTTCGTATATGTTCTTTACAGTAAGCTGGGGAACGCGGCCGTAATCCTCGCCGCTCGCTGTCGTCGGACAAGCATCTTTGACGCTATTGTCAGGTTTTCTGGCTCGATACCAAAAATGGCCGCGGCCGTCCGGCGAGGTCAAGTTTGTCCGATCCCAGCACTCCGGCGCAGTGAGAGTGGCGACAAGCTCGGCCGGGCTCTCCTCGGTGCCGGTGCAGGTTCCGGCGAACGGGTCCTCACCGGACGGGCCCTTTAGATAACGAGCGTCGCCGGTGCTTTCGATGCCGGCGCCACTTTTCATCCGGTGGCCCGCCGCAACGGTTGCGTGCGTGCCGTCGCCCGCGATGCAGTAGTAGCCGGTGAAACCCGCTGGAGTGTCGGGGCTTCCCGGATATTCAAACCCCGAGGCATCGTAAATCGCGCGCCGCGCCGCGTCATTGTAGTTCATCGGATTGGTGCCAAGGATGAACTGCATCCCTCGCCGCAACCATGTGTCCTCGTTGGGCTCGTCTTGATCGCCTTCGATGTAGTAGAAGGATTGAGACTGCGGCAGCACGACAACCTCGGCGCCCGTCTTCGGGCTGCTGGTCAGCAGCGCGGGCTCCATGTAGTTCGTGGCGTTGAGGGGGCCACCGGAGCACGATGAGGTCGGGTTGAGCCGTAGGCTTGTATAATCGCTGTTCTCATCCCAGTCGATTGCGCCTGTGCCGAGATGAATATGTCCGAAACTAGGGACGCCGTAGCCAAGGATGTTATCCTTGCGCTTGGCCGGGAGCGCTGGCTCGCAGGTGATGCGTATTTTCTTTTCAAGCACCGCCTTAGCTGCGCTGTCCGCACCCACGAGATAGGGGGTGTTCTTGGGGTCGCCTACGCTCCAGACTTGTAGCTGGTCGCTGGTTTCTACCAGCCATTCACTTTTGACCACACCAGTCGGCAGCGGAGGCTCTGCCGGCTCGTAAGCGTCAGCAGGGGCGGCACCGACCGGCTTCGTGGACAAGACGCTCCAGTTTATGCCTTGATCGCCAACGGTCCATTCCTGCGCTGTGGCAGGAGCGGAGATCAGGCCGATGGCAGCAAGAAAAAAGACAAGGCGCTTCATCATGCGGCCTCCCAAGTTGTATTGGCGATAAAGACGTATGCATACTGAGGGCCACCGCCGGCCTGCCCCCGAATGGTGACGTTCGCCGCCGTAGTTTGGATCGCCCCCGAGATTGTAAGATTGGTGTCTGTCGCCGCGTTGTTGACCTCGGATTGTTCGACTGCGCCCGACCAGGTGAAAGATGGGGTGGGAGTGCCCGCGCCTGCCAGCAGCAGCAGCGCCCCGTTTGCCGGTGCAGCAAGCCCGCCATCCACGTCGTGCGGGTCTTCGTTGGTGACCGAACGGATTTCGCGATAGCTGTCGGACGGTGCGCCAGCGGCGGCGGCGGCGACGGTGAAGCAGCTATAACCGATGCAGTTCGTCGATCCGCTGACCGCTATGGCAAGGTCGGTGATCGAAGTGACGCCGCTCGTATCCGCATACCATGTCGCCGCTTTTTCGTTGCCGGTGCCAGCCAGCGCCCCGATTTGCGTGAACGAGATCGCGCCACCGTTCGCTGTGATAGATGTGACCGTGTTGCTGGCGCCATTGAACTGGATGGCGAGATGGAGAACCAACTTATCCCCGTCCTCGATCGCGAAACCGGCAGGGATCGCTGGTGGCGTGGTACCGTAGTTATAATCAAGGATCGCGGTCTGCCGATGCGTGGGCACGACGTTGGTCGGAACGACAATCTCATTCAGCGCGTCGCTCCATACGTTGGACCAGTAGGATAGGCGTTCCGTCTCAAGGCCCCGGTCAATGACATGCTGTTCCTGCACCTCGAAGAAGCCACCCGCCGACAGGTCAGCCGCTTCGAGCAGCGGCCACGTCAGCTCGCCCGTGATAAGCTCATCGTCAAGTCCCTCCCACGCCTCCGTGGTCCACTCGGCTCCGTCGATGCGCCAGCGGGCGCGGACTTCGGAGCCCTTGCCATCGCCATAGCCGACTGCATCCGCGTAATAGGCGGACCACGCCGGCGGATTGTCCCCGGGGGCCCATCCGCTGGCGAGGTTGGATAAGACAGGAGCGGTGAGTACGGGCTCAGGTGGAGTCTCTTCAGTCTTCGCAGTATCCGTGTTTGACGCCGGCCCGGCACCATCGGCGTTCACGCCGCGCACCTCGAATGCGTATTCGGTCTCAGCCGTAAGACCAGCAACAAGCTGCGAGCCGCTGTTGTCGTCGCATGCGATCCAGGCACCACCATCGACGCGATACTCGTGGCTGGTCGCCCCGGTCGCCGGCGTCCACCCCAACAGCACTTCACTGTCGCTCTGCGCCGTAGCGGTCAGATCCTCGATTGATCCCGGCAGCACGGGCTCGACAGGCGCATCCTCGATCGGTCCCACGCCCGCGCTAATCGCCTCGGCCGAGCTGCCGATCGCATTTGCGGCGATGACGCCATGCGTGATCATAGTCCCAAGATCGGCTTCGACCAGGATGTAGGTGGCGCCGCTCGCATCGCTGATCGCATCGCCATCGCGATACCACTGCCGCGCATAGGACGTGGCACTGTTGATCCAGGCACCCAGCGTTGCCGTCAGCGTCTCGCCCACCCTGCGCAGCTGCCCCCAGTGAAAGACGAAGGGTTCTTCATCAACGCCGAGCCTGACGTGATGCTCACCGAAGTCCACCGGCAGGCCCGCGATAACCCGATCATCCGCATGAGTATGGACGTTCGCGAGGGCCGCCGCCTGCATCATGGTTCGTTCGGCAGCAGCCAGGTCATTCGGCGCAACGCGATCGACCGCGACCACTGTGGCAAGCTGGTGATCGAGGCCGATCAGGTGCTGTGCGGCCTCAACCGGAGCCGCGCGACCTTCAACAATCGCATCCGGACCATGAAGAAGCTGACGGGCAAGGACGAGCCTTGGCATCCAGCCATCGGGGACCGCCTCATCTGCCTGCGCAATGATCGAAAGGCCGGCATCTTCAACGGCAGCATGTGGGAGACCGAGGACGTATCGCTCACGCACGGCAGGAGCGGCCTTCCCCATATCGAAACGGTCGTGGCCTCGCTCGACGAAGAGCGCGATCCGCTTACCGCCCGCGTGCTGCCGAACTTCTTCAACGGCACCGAGCATGAAGTGGACTGGCGCGCACGCCGCGGTTTCCACGAGTTCACGTTTGGCTGGGCAATCACGTGCCACAAGAGCCAAGGCTCGCAGTGGGATAACGTCCTGATCTTCGACGAAAGCGGCGCGTTCCGCGAGCACGCGCGCAACTGGCTCTACACCGCCGTCACGCGCGCGGCCGAGACAGTGACTGTCCTCGTATGAGCGGCACCGGCCACATCTTCGGCCCCCGCTGGCCGCGCAAGCCCTTCGCGCTGACCACTGGCGATCCGGCCTTTGACCCGGCCGAGCCCGTCACCGTGAACGGATACGCCTTCGCGCCGGTGCTGGTCGAGGATGACGACGTGGGAGCAACGATCGATGGCTGACGGCACGCATATCGAATGGACAGAGGCAACGTGGAATCCGATCACCGGGTGCTCCGTGCTCTCGCCGGGCTGCACGAACTGCTACGCGATGCAGCTCGCCGGCACGCGCCTGGCGAAGCATCCGAGCCGGGCCGGCCTGACGCGCGAAAGCGGCGGACGGCCCAAGTGGACCGGCGAGGTCCGCTTTAACGAACAATGGCTGGACCAGCCCCTGCGCTGGAAGCGGCCGCGCATGATCTTCGTCTGCGCACACGGCGATCTGTTCCACGAGAGCGTGCCCGACGCATGGATTGATCGCGTGTTCGCCGTCATGGCGCTCTGCCCGCAGCATACCTTTCAGGTCCTGACGAAGCGCAGCGCGCGGATGCGGGAGTATTGCAGCCACCCCGAGACGCCGTTCCGCATCGCGCGCGCTATGGCATCGATCGCGGGACAGACGGACGGCCCCGAAGAGGTGCTGCCGATCGACGGTTATCCCGGCTATTTCGTCTCGTCTCACGGGCACGTCTACTCGGAGCGACGGGGCCAGCGAAGGCGGCTCAAGCCCGACGCGAGCGAACAGGGCCACCTTCGCGTGCCGCTGTTTCGCGAAGGCGGGCCGCGTCGTGGCGAGCGCCATCTCGTGCACCGCCTCGTGCTCACAGCCTTCGACGGCCCACCGCCAAGTGCCGACGCGCAAGGCAGGCACTTGGACAGCGACCCGGCGAATAACGCTATGGGCAACCTCACCTGGGGCGAGCAGAGCGCGAACTGGGACGATAGCCGCCGACACGGCAGTTTCCGGCGTTACGCCAAGCTGACTGACGAGCAGGTCGCGACTATCCGAGCCCGAGGCGCGAAGGGTGAGTCCGCCTATTCCATTGCGAAGGGCTTCCCCGTTTCGGACACGCAGGTTCGCAACATCCTGTCCGGCGCGCAGTGGGCGGTCGATGCGCCGATCATTTGGCCGCTCGGTAATGTGTGGAAGGGCGTCAGCGTCGAGGATCAGCAGCGCGCCGATGAGCGCGTGCCTGACCTGCTCGCCACCCCCGCCGCCGTCCGCTGGCTCTCCTGCGAGCCGCTGCTGGGGGCGGTGGACCTTGGTCAGTTGCAGGCGGATTGCCCTGCGAATGGCTGGCTGACCTGGCTGGATGCGCTCGACTGGATCGTCGCCGGCGGCGAAAGTGGCCCCGGCGCGCGGCCGATGGACACCGACTGGGCGCGGAACTTGCGCGATCAGTGCGCCAGTGCCGAGGTGCCGTTTTTCTTCAAGCAGCATGGGGAATGGATCGGCGTCGATACGTTGACTGCTGAACAACGCGACGAAGCAGGCGATCTTAGCCGCCTGCGTGGCGATCCGCTGACGGGGTCTGTCTGGCTAGGCAAGAAGCGCGCCGGCCGGCTGCTCGATGGTGTCGAGCACAACGGATTGCCGGAGGCCGCATAAATGGCTGACAAGGGCATCATCTTTAGCGGCGCGATGGTGAAGGCGCTGCTCGACGGGCGGAAGACGCAAACGAGGCGACTGCTTGCCGATGCGCCGACCGGCGACTGGTACTGCGATCGGGGTGCGGTGGGGTTGCGTTGGGTGGCTGCACCGGGCGCGCCATCCATGCCCTGCCGCGTGCCCTACGCCCCAGGCGACCGGCTCTATGTGAGGGAGGCATATACCGTTCGAGGCGTGTACTCGGATGTTGTTGAGGTCGGTTACCGAGCCCACGAACGCGCCAGCCACAGCGAGTTCGTGGAGCAATGGCCAATCGAAACGGCAGTCGATGCCAAGGGCAAGCGCCCGGTCGTCACCTGGCCCTTTTACAAGCCCTCCATCTACATGCCCCGCTGGGCTTCCCGCCTCTGGCTGAGCGTCACCGATGTTCGGGTGCAGCGGGTGGTGGAGATCAAATGGGCCGACGCCGTTGCGGAAGGGATGACATCCCCGCTCACGCCCCTGTCAGATTTCGCCGACCTCTGGAACAGCCTCCACACCAAGCCCGGCGAGCGCTGGGAAGACAACCCGTTCGTCGTGGTAGTGTCGTTTTCAGTGCACCACGGGAATATCGATCGATGAGCGCGCGCATCGATATGACTGGAAGGCGCTTCGGTCGCTGGACAGTGCTTAGTTACGACGTTCACCGTCGCTGGCGCTGCCGGTGCGATTGCGGGGCCGAGCATTCGATAGATGGGAGTAGTCTTCGCCGAGGCATCTCCACGCAGTGCTCGGCCTGCAATCCTCGACAAGGGAGCAGAACGCACGGCGACAAAGGGACCAGGCTTTACAACATCTGGTCTGGCATGAAGGCCCGCTGCGGCAACCCCAATGAAGCGGCCTATTCCGGCTACGGTGCGCGTGGGATCGCAGTCTGCGACGAATGGGCGAGCGATTTTTCCGCCTTCCGAAACTGGGCTCTGGCCAACGGATACGAAGCGCATCTGACGATCGAGCGACGAGATAATGACGGTAACTACGAGCCGGAGAACTGCTGCTGGATTCCGCTCGCCAAGCAAAACCTGAAGGGGCACCTCTACGCCTACTTCAACACGGGCCGAAAGACCGCGAAGGGCCGTGCGATCTATTGCCCGCTTCCCAAGCCGGGCGAACCGGGTTTCTTCGATAGCTACGCTGCCTGCCGCGCGGCGCGCAATCGCCAGCCAGAAAAGGCGTACACCGCCGAAAAGCTGTTCGATGAGTATCAGGAGAGCAAGGAATTCGCGGCCCTCGCGGAAGGAACGCGCAGCGCCTACCACATATACCTGCGGCTCGCGACGGAGTTGCTCGGCAAGGCGCTGGTCGATGACGTTGCCCGCTCGGATATTCAGCTCATTCTCGACCATGAGAATTGGGGCGGCGGCAAACGCAACCTGTTCGTGGCCGTCATAGGCGCAGCGTACCGCTGGGGCCGGGGCCGCGACAAGACGACCATCTCACCGACGCGCGAGATTCCCCAGGCTGAAACCGGCGAGCATCTGGCGTGGCCTGAGGCCGTCCTTAACGCGGCTCTCTCTGCGACGAACGATCGCGTGCGGCTCGGCGTGGCGCTGCTGTTCTACACCGGGCAGCGCATAGGTGATGTATGCAAGATGCGCTGGGCCGATATTCGTGGCGGCAAGATCCACGTCACTCAGCAGAAAACCGGCAAGACGCTCAAGATTCGCCTGCACTCCGAGTTGAAGCGGGAGATGGACCGGCAAGGCAAGACCGGGCTCACATTGCTTACAGGCCCGCTCGGCCGCCCACTTTCGAACGCCAAGCTACGCGCCGAGATCAAGGCGTTCTGCGCCGAGCAGGGCTATCCCGACCTTCGCCCGCATGGGCTGCGCAAAAATGCGGTCATCGCTTTGCTGACCGCCGGTTGCTCCGTCGCGGAGACCGCCGCGATCACGGGCCAGACGTACCAGCTCGTGGAATACTACGCGCGCCAGATCGACCAGGACCGGCTTGGCGAGGCGGCAATTTTGAAGCTGGAACAAAGCCGGGACACGCAAACGCTCGCGCAAACCGGCGGTGGAAAGGGCAGAAAACCGTGAATTATTCTAAACCCCGGCTTAAGCACTCATCCACTATGCGCGGGTGATGGCCTATCTCGCTGGAGAGTTCGACGCCAACCTGGCCGCTGCAGCGGGTGACGATCCGGCTCTGCTGGCGGAGCTGCGGCAGGCCTTCGCCGAGAGCTTCGCGCATCATCTCGATCTGCTTCGGCGGGCGCGGTGTGACGGCAACTGGAAAGTGGCCGCCGGGCGTCTCAAGACGTTCGGAGCCGGCTTCCATCTCGGCGAACTGGCCGATCTGGCCGATGAAGCGTTGGCCGGCGCCCCCGGTGATCCGCGCATTGTCCGCAAACTCATCGCTCTCCACCAACGCTTCATCGCCGACCGCATCGCGTAGCGCACGGCATTCTTGGCACCGGCGCGCGGAGCGCTTACCCATTCGCGATTGCAAACAGGAGTGACGGGTGCGCTCGGCGCTGATTTCAATCGCCGGACAGCCGCGCGCGGCGGCGGACAGGGGCAAGGCCGGCTTCGCAGGCAAATCGCTGGCGCGGCGGCAGCTCGATTTCGCGCTGGCGGCGGGGGCTGAACAGATCATCCTGCTCGGCGATGGCGCCGCGCCCGAGACGATTGCCTTGCGCCATGTGGCGGAGGGCGCGGGGGCCAAGGTCCTGGCGATCGCGGATGGGCACGGATTGCTGGGCGCGGTGCGGGCGGCCGATCACTTGCTGGTGCTGGCCCCGGGCGTGCTTCCCGAAGCGCCGATCGTGCTGGAGATGCTGGGCAAAGGAAGCTCTCTCCTGGTGGTGCCCGCCGCGCAAGGCATTGCCGCCGGCTTCGAACGGATCGACCTCGAACGCGCCTGGGCCGGCGCGCTGGTGGTGCAGGGCGGGCTGGTGGAACGGCTTGCCGAGCTCACCCCCGACAGCGACCCCGCGGCAGCCCTGTTGCGAATCGCGCTGCAGGCCAAGGTGGTCGAGCGGCGAGTGCCGGAAACCCTGCTGGCCGACGGATCGTGGGCCATGGTGCGCTCGGCGGCTGACGCTGCGGCGGCGGAGCGGGCCTGGATGAAGCGCAATGTGCCGGAAGCGCCTCGCAACCGGCCGGCGCGCTGGCTCGCCACCCTGGCGCTGCGCCAGCTGGCGGCGCGCCTGCTCCAGCAGCCGCGAGCGGCGGCGCTGCTCGCGGGGATTACCGCCGCGTTGCTCGCTGCCGGTATCGCCTGCGCCCTGGCGAGCTGGCCGGTCGCCGCGTTCCTGCTGGTCGCGCTGGGGGTTTTCGCCAGCGAGCTTTCGGCGGGCGTGGCCCGGCTCGCCTCGGCGCCGTTCGGGCTGGACAGGCGCGGGCGTCTGCTGGCCGGCGCCCTGACGGGGACAGTGGATCTGGCGCTTGCCGTCTGTACCATGCTCGCCATCGAGCAGGACTGGCTCCATCGCCTGTTTCCGCCGATCGTCCTGGTAGGCCTGCTAGGGATGTTGCGGCCGGAGACATGGCCGGGGCCGCGGGCTTTGCTCGGCGATCGCCTGCTGCTGGCGCTGGTGCTGGCTCTCGCCGCGGCGCTGCACGCCACGGAACCCGCGGTGATGCTGCTCGTGCTTCTTGTGATGGCGCTCGAAGCCGCGCAAACGCTCGCAAGACGAGGATAACGCCGGTTTAACCCAATCGCGTTATCGGGGGGCGATGAGCGAGGCTCCGATGACTGGCGACGCCGCGGATTCGATCGAGCGACTCCTGCGCGACGAATTGACGCGCGGCGATGCGGTCATCGCCGATGCGCGCCCGGTGCTGCGCTATTTCCTTTCGCACGAAGGGCATCCGCTGTTCAGCGAAGCCATGGTGGCGCGGGTGCGCGGCATGATGCTGGATCTCGCCTCGCAGCTTCTCCATGCGGAGGCTGAGGGCGGCGAAGTGCGCGACCGAGCCGCTTATGTCGCCGAGCGGCAAGAGGAACTGGCCAGTGCCCTGATAGAGGACGGGAGCTTTCTCGCCCATGCCCATGCGCTGGTGATCGAGGCGGATCTGGCCGAGCGACTGCAGGCACGCAGCGGCATCGATGCGGTGCTTCCGCTGCTGGTGCAGGAACTGGCCGCCCGGGATGACGAGGCGACCGCTGCGCTGGCCATGGCGCTGCTCGCGGCCCAGGCGCGTTTCATGCAGAATTGCCGGCGCATGGAGCTTCCCATGCAGGAGTTGCCGGGGGACTTGTTTCACGCGGCGCTGGTGGCGTTGCGGGCCCGCGACGGCGCGGGGATCGAGCTGATCGAGCGGCGCTTGCGCGCAAGCTATGACGAAGGGGCGAGCCGCCTCGGCCTGATCGCGCGCGCGATCACCGGCCTGGGCGATGAGGCCCCGGATGCCTTGGCCATCGATCGCGCGGGGCCGGCGATTTTCGCCAGCGCGCTGGCGATGGCCTCCGGACAGGAGCGCAGCAGCGTGGTGTTGTCCTTCGCCGAAGGCCAGTTCGCCCGCCTCCTCCTCGTCATGCGCGCCTCGGGGCTGGAACATGCGGCGATGGAACGGCAGCTGCTGTTCCTCCATCCCGACCACAGGCTGCCCCTGGCGTTCGACGCCATGAGCGCGGAGCGGGCGCGGGCGCTGCTGTTCGCGGCCGAAGCCGAGCGTGGGAGGCATTGAGCCGATGGCCGCCGGCCCTCCCTTTACCGCCCGCGCCAGGACCGATGCGCGCGACTGGCTGATCGAAGCTGACGAGCCGCTCGCCGGCCTGCAATTGCGCGGCGGGGGCGAATTGCCGGGGATCATCGCTTCGCCGGCGCTGCTGGAACTGGTGCGCAAGGCCCGCACTTATGGCCTGCGCCTTGCCCGCGCGATCCGCGCGCAGGACGATCACGAACAAGTCACCGCCTGGGTCGAAGTCATGCCGTGCGAGCATGGCGACGGCTGCACGATCGGCGTCAGCAACTGGCAGAGCACCCCGCTGCCCGATGACGGAGGAACGGAAGCGGCCGAAGCGCGCATCGCCGTCGCGCGGCATCTGGCGGAACTTTCCGCGCGGCTCGGGCCAAGGCAGGAACTGCTTGCCGTGGAGGTTCGCACGGCAGAACTGGAAGATGTCGCCGGGCGGATGCGTGAGGCGCTGGGATCGCCGTGGACCGAATTCGCCCTGCTGGAAGGCAACGCCCAGCGCCAGCCGCTGCATTGGCGCCTGCTCGACGGCGCGCGCCTGCGCCTTCCCGGTTCGGAACGACACTGGAAGGCGCATCTGGTCCCCTTGGGCGGAGCGGAGCCGGGCAGCGCCGGGTTCGAGCTCTATCTTGTCGCCGACGAGCCGCCGGTGGACACCACGCCCCCCGCCGAAGCCGAGGAGAAGGGCGCGCCGGGCATGGCGGTGGGGAGAGAAATCGCGCCGGTCCTGCGCCAGCCGATCGCGCGGATCATCTCCAATGCCGAAACCATCCGCACGCAGCTCGCCGGGCCGCTGGCAGAGGAATACAGCCATTACGCCGCCGATATCGCCACCGCCGGCGAACACCTTCTCGCGCTGATCGACGATCTCGCCGCGCTCGAAGTGGTCGAGGACGAACAGTTCACCACCGCGCCCGATCGGATCGACCTTGCGGACCTGGCCCGCCGCGCCGCGGGAATCCTGCGGGTTCGCGCCGGGGAACGCGGCATTGCCATCGATGCCCCCAAGCCGGGCGAAAGCGCGCCTGCCATCGGCGAGTTCCGCCGGGTGCTGCAGATCCTGCTGAACGTGCTCGGCAATGCGATCCGCTATTCCCCCGAAGGCTCGCAGGTCTGGCTTCGCGTGGAGCGGGACGGGGCGCGTTCGCGCGTGATCGTGGCCGACCAGGGAGAAGGCATGACCGAGGAGCAGCAGGCGCGCGCCTTCGCCAAGTTCGAACGGCTGGGCCGCAGCGACAGCGGCGGTTCGGGCCTCGGCCTCTATATCTCGCGGCGCCTCGCGCGGGCGATGCGCGGCGACCTCACGGTCGAAAGCGCGCCGGGGCAGGGCGCTCGCTTCATGCTGGACCTGCCGGCGGACGAGGGAGCCTAGTCTCTCGACAAACCCGACATTGAGCGGGCGGCGCTCCAGCGCCCGGCCCCGCTCATGCTTGTCGAAGTATCTGCCTCAGCGCTGGTCGAGTGGCACGTAGTCGCGCTGCGTCGGGCCGGTGTAGAGCTGGCGCGGGCGGCCGATCTTCTGGCCGGGATCGGAAATCATCTCGTTCCACTGCGCCACCCAGCCGACCGTGCGGGCGAGGGCGAAGAGAGCGGTGAACATCGTGGTCGGGAAGCCGATCGCCGAAAGGATGATACCGGAATAGAAGTCCACGTTGGGGAACAACTTCTTCTCGATGAAGTAATCGTCGTGCAACGCGATCTCTTCCAGCCGCAGCGCCGTCTCGAACAGCGGATCGTCGACCTTGAGCGCATCGAACACTTCGCGCACCGTCTTCTGCATCACAATCGCGCGAGGATCGTAGTTCTTGTAGACGCGGTGCCCGAAGCCCATCAGGCGGAACGGATCGTTCTTGTCCTTGGCGCGGTCGATGTAATGCTGGATGCGATCCGGCGTGCCGATCTCGCGCAGCATGTTGAGCGCCGCCTCGTTGGCTCCGCCGTGAGCGGGGCCCCACAGGCAGGCGATGCCGGCCGCGATGCAGGCGAACGGATTGGCGCCCGAGGAGCCGGCGAGCCGCACGGTCGAGGTCGAGGCGTTCTGCTCGTGATCGGCGTGGAGGATGAATATCCGGTCCAGCGCACGCTCCACGGCGGGATGCACTTCATAGGCTTCTGACGGCACGCCGAACGTCATGCGCAGGAAGTTCGCCGTATAGCTCAGCGAATTGTCCGGGTAGAGGAACGGCTGTCCCACCGAATACTTGTACGCCATCGCCGCGATCGTGGGCATCTTGGCGATCAGCCGGTGCGAGCTGATCCGCCGGTGATCGGGATCGGAGATGTCCGTGCTGTCGTGATAGAACGCACTCAGCGCGCCGACCACGCCGCACATGATCGCCATCGGGTGCCCGTCACGCCGGAAGCCGCGATAGAAGGTCGCCAGCTGCTCGTGCAGCATGGTGTGGCGAGTGATCGTGCGGGTGAATTCGTCCAGTTCGTCCGCGCTCGGCAATTCGCCGTTCAGCAGCAGATAGGAAACTTCCATGAAGCTGGAATGTTCGGCGAGCTGCCTGATCGGATAGCCGCGATGCAGCAGCACGCCGTTCTCGCCGTCGATGTAAGTCAGCGCGCTTTCACAGCTCGCGGTCGAGGTATAGCCGGGATCGTAAGTGAACATCCCGCTCTGATTGTAGAGCTTGCGGATATCGACGACGTCCGGCCCAGTGGTTCCTTCGAGGATCGGGAGGGGTAGTTCCCTGTCACCGATCGTCAGCATTGCCTGCTTGTCCGACAAAATGCGTCTCCTTGCGATCCGAATCCCTGTTAGCCGGCTACCTGCGCGTCGATCCGCGCCAGGCTTTCCTCCTTGCCTAGGAGGGCCAGCACATCGAAAATTCCCGGCGAGGTTGTGCGCCCCGTCAATGCTGCCCTGAGCGGTTGCGCGAGCTTGCCGAGGCCAAGTTCTCGCGCTTCCGCATAGGCTTTCAGCTTGGCCTCGAGGGCCTCTGTTGTCCAGTCCTCTTGCGGCGCGAGCAGGGCGGAAATGTCCTTCAGCAAGGCCTTGGCGGGCTCGTCGAGCAGGGCCTGCGCCGCCTCTGTCAGGCTGAGGGGGCGCTGCTCGAACAGGAACCGCGCGCCTTCGGCCAATTCGTTGAGATCGCGCGCCCGCGTCTTGAGCACGGGCATGGCCTCGGTCAGCCGCGCGGCGTCCGCCGTGGGCCCGATCCGTTCGGCCACCAGCGCCGCCAGCCGGGCATCGTCGGCGGCGCGTATGTAGTGGCCGTTGAGGTTGAGCAGCTTCTTCATGTCGAAGCGCGAAGGGCTCTTGCCCACGCCCTCCAGGTCGAACAACGCGATGGCGTCCTCGCGGGTGAATTCCTCGCGGTCGCCGTGACCCCAGCCGAGCCGGAGCAGATAATTGAACAGCGCTTCCGGCAGGATGCCGAGTTCGTCGCGATAGGCGTCGACCCCGGTGGCGCCGTGCCGCTTGGAGAGCTTGGCGCCGTCCGGCCCATGGATCAGCGGGACATGGGCATAGACCGGGTCCGGCCATTCGCCGCCGGTTATCCCGTTCATCGCCCGGATGATCGCCAGCTGGCGGAAGGCATTGTTGAGATGGTCGTCGCCGCGGATCACGTGGGTCACGCCCATGTCGTGATCGTCCACCACCACGGCGAGCATGTAAGTCGGCGTCCCGTCGGAACGCAGCAGCACGAAATCGTCGATCTCGGCATTGCGCACGGCCACGCGGCCCTGCACGCGGTCCTCGATCACTGTCTCGCCCTCGCGCGGGGCCTTGAGCCGGATGACGCAAGGGCCTTCGCCGGCCTCCGTAGAATCGCGCCACGGGCTCTCGATTCGGAACGGCCGCCGTTCCGCCTGGGCGCTCTCGCGCTGGGCGGCCAGTTCCTCCTGCGTCATCCAGCAGCGATAGGCATGGCCGGACGCGAGCAACTCGTGCGCCACTTCCGCATGGCGGGCGATGAATTGCGATTGGTAGTATTCGTGCCCGTCCCAATCGAGGCCGAGCCAGCGCATCCCGTCGAGAATCGCCGCGATGGCCTCGTCCGTCGAGCGGACGCGGTCGGTATCCTCGATTCGCAGCACGAAGCGGCCACCGTGGCGCCGGGCATAGAGCCAGTTGAACAACGCCGTGCGGGCGCCGCCGATATGCAGGAAGCCGGTGGGCGAAGGGGCGAAGCGCGTGACCAGGGGCCGATCGGCCGCCGTGGCCGCGTTCGCCGCCGATACGCTATCGCTTGCCATGCCCGGACGCTTCCTCTTCAATCATCATATGGCCACACGGCAGTTGCCGATCGTTCCGCTGGGGGAGGAACCGGCCGATGCTGCGATGCAGCGGGGGCCTAGGCGAAACCGCGCGCGCTTGTCCAGCGTGGCCGACTATCTGGAACACTGGCTGGCGGGTGCGGGGTTCGATCGCGGGCCGTGGCTGGCGGTTGCGTTCGGCGGCGGAATCGCGCTGTGGTTCGTGCTGCGCACGCCCGCCGAATGGGTATCGGCCGTGGCGGCGGCGCTTCTGGCGGCCGTTGGCGTGCTGGCGCTGTGGAAGGGCCGGGACGATCGGATCGAACTGCTGCGGTCGGTCATGGCGTTGGGCCTGGTGCTGGCCGTTGGGATCTGCGCCGCCTGGATTCGTTCTGAGCTGGTCGGGGTTCCCGCGCTGCAGCGGCCGACGTCCGCCGTTATCGCGGGCCGCGTGCTCGAACGGATCGAGCAGCCGGCCGAAGGCCGCGTGAGGCTGGTGCTGGCGGCGCGCGAGCCTGGCGGGGAGCGGGCGGTGAAGTTCCGCGTGAACGTGCCGCTGGACAAGGCCAGTCCGCAGATGAGGGAGGGGGCCGAGTTGCGCCTGCGCGCGCGCTTGATGCCGCCAGCCTCACCGATGCTGCCGGGCGGCTATGACTTCGCGCGCAGCGCGTGGTTCCAGGGCCTTGCGGCGACCGGCAGCTTGCAGGGGGATATCGAGGTGCTGCGGCCGGCCGAACGCGGCGCGCCGCTGGCCTCGTTGCAGCGCAGCCTGTCGGAACATGTGCGTGCGCGGCTGTCCGGCTCGTCCGGAGCGATCGCCGCCGCTTTCGCCAGCGGCGATCGCGGGGCCATCGCGCCGGCGGACGAGGACGCGATGCGGGATTCGGGCCTCACCCACCTGTTGTCCATCAGCGGGCTGCACGTGAGCGCGGTGATCGCCGCGGCCTATGTCCTGGCGATAAAGCTGCTGGCGCTGTGGCCCTGGCTGGCGCTGCGGGTCCGCCTGCCGCTGGTGGCCGCCGGCGTGGGAGCGCTAGCGGGGATCGGGTACACGCTGCTGACGGGTGCGGAGGTGCCCACGGTGCGAAGCTGCGTCGGCGCCCTGCTGGTGCTGGCCGCGCTGGCGCTGGGCCGTGAGCCGCTTTCGCTGCGGATGCTGGCGACGGGCGCGATCGTCGTCATGCTGTTGTGGCCGGAATCGCTGGTCGGCCCCAGCTTCCAGATGAGCTTCGCGGCGGTGCTGGCGATCGTGGCGCTGCACGGCAGTGCTCCGGTGCGCGCCTTCCTGGCGCCGCGGGAGGAGGGCGTGCTGGCGCGAGGCGGGCGGCGCCTGCTGATGTTGCTGATCACCGGCGTGGTGATCGAGCTGGCGCTGACGCCGATCGTGCTGTTCCATTTCCACCGGGCCGGCATCTACGGCGCATGGGCCAACGTGATCGCCATCCCGCTGGTGACTTTCGTATCGATGCCGCTGATCGCCCTGGCGCTGCTGCTGGATCTGGCAGGGACGGGCGCGCCCGCGTGGTGGCTGGCGGGCCAATCGCTCGACCTCCTGCTGGCCATCGCGCATGTCACGGCCGCCCAGCCCGGAGCGGTCACGCTGATGCCGCAGATGAGCGCGCTGACCTTCGCGCTGTTCGTCGGCGGTACGCTGTGGATTGGTCTGTGGCGGGGGAGGGCGCGACTGCTCGGGCTGGCCCCCATGGGCCTGGCGACCGCGCTTCTGCTGGCGACGCCGATCCCTGACGTGCTGGTTTCGGGGGACGGCAGACAGGTGGGCGTGACCAGCGGGGATGGGCGCCTATTGGCGCTGCGTGAGACGCGAAGCGACTTTACGCGGGAGAACCTGCTGGAGCTTGCCGGCGTGGCGGGCGAACCCATCGCGCTGAAGGACTGGCCCGGCGCCCGTTGCAGCCGCGATTTCTGCGCCCTCACCGTCGAGAGGGCGGGCCGCGCCTGGCACTTGCTGATGAGCCGGAGCAGCAACCTGATCGAGGAACAGGCCCTGGCCGCTGCCTGCGCGCAGGCGGACATCGTCGTATCCGACCGCTGGCTTCCGCGCAGTTGCCGCCCGCGCTGGCTGAAGGCGGACGGGCGGATGCTGCGCGAAACGGGAGGCCTCGCCATCGTGTTCGACGGGAAAAAGGTCCGCACCGTGGCGGATACGCAAGGCGAGCACGGCTGGTGGCGGGGTTATCGGCCGCGCTGACCGGCCCCCTTACCGGGATCAATGATAGCGGCGCAGCAGGCCCGCGAGCTTGCCCTGCACCCGCACGTCTTCCGGCGGATAGATCTGCGGATCGTACTGCGCATTGGCCGGATCGAGCCGGACCATGCCGTTTTCCCGCCGCAGGTACTTGAGCGTGGCTTCCTCGTCCCGGACGAGAGCCACGACGATTTCCCCGTCGCGCGCCGTATCGGTGCGCTTCACCAGCGCGTAGTCGCCGTCGAGAATGCCCGCTTCGACCATCGAATCGCCCGAAACTTCCAGCGCGTAGTGATCGCCCGGGCCGAGGAGCGCGGCGGGAACGGGGAGGGTGCGGTCGCTTTCCAGCGCTTCAATCGGCACGCCGGCGGCGATCCGGCCGTGGAGCGGGATTTCCACCACATCGTTCGCCGGCTCCGGCCTGGCGCGCGGCGGAGCGAAAGGCACGACGGTGTCATTGGCCGGCTTCTTGGCCGTGACGTTTTCCGGCTGGCGCAGCACTTCCAGCGCCCGTGCGCGATTGGGCAGGCGGCGGATGAAGCCGCGTTCCTCCAGCGCCGAGATCAGCCGGTGGACACCCGACTTGCTCTTGAGATCGAGCGCTTCCTTCATTTCCTCGAACGAAGGCGAAATGCCCGTCTCCTCCAGCTTGCGCTGGATGAAGAGCAGGAGTTCGTGCTGCTTGGCCGTCAACATGAAGCAACTCCCCACAGGTGTTCCAATTCGGGAACGAACGTGGAACAAGTAGGCAACTTTCCCGAGCCGGTCAAGCTGTTGTACCGCTATCCAGCAGATAGGCCGGAACCAGCTCCCCCGCCCGGGCCGGGGGAACGCCGATTTCACGGCGGATCAGCACGTCGCTGGTGGCCAATGCCTTGAGCGCGCTGCTGTCCTGGCTGCCCAGCGGCACCAGCGCTCCATCCACCAGGCGCGCCCGCACGAATTCCGTTCGCGGGCCCGCCATGGGGAGATCGCCCCCCAGCGGCAGGTAGAGCGTTTCGGGATAAGGCGCGCGCGCCCCCGCCAGCCGTCGCAGCAGAGGCAGCAGGAACAGGAACGCCGTGACATAGCTCGACACCGGGTTTCCCGGCAGGCCGAGCACGATCGTCTCCCCCTTGCGGGCGATCAGCAAGGGCTTGCCCGGCTTCATCGCCACGCGCCAGAAATCGATCGTCGCGCCCCAGGCTTCCAGGGCCGGGCGCATCAGATCGTGATCGCCGACCGAGGCCCCGCCGCTGGTGACGATGACGTCGGCCTCTTCGGCGCGCGCCAGCACGTCCGCCAGGGCGTCCATCCGATCGGCCACCGGACCAAGCCGCTTCACCGAAGAAGCGAAAGGGGCGGCCAGCGCGGCTATCATCGCCCCGTTGCTGGCGGGGATTTGGTGTTCCTCCCAGGTCAGGGTGTCTGGCGATGCGAGTTCGTCGCCGCTGTCGATCACCGCCACATGGGGCCGCCGGCCGACTCGCAGCGAGGCGGCGCCGTGCCCCGCCACCATGGCCAGCGCGAGCTGCGCCGGGCCGATTCGCGTGCCGGGCTGAAGAACGATGTCGCCTTCGATGAAGTCGAAGCCGCGCCGCCTTATGTGGCGGGATGACGGCTCCGCCCCCTGGATGGCTGCGATATGGTTCTGCTCGCGGATCGCTTCTTCCTGCAGCAGCACGGCCTGGGCGCCGGCCGGCATCAGCGCGCCGGTGCTGATGCGCACGGCTTCGCCCGGCGCCAGGCGTATCGTATAAGGCCGGCCGGCGGCGCTTTCGCCCACCAGCCGCCAGAACCCGTCCGCCGCGCCATTCACCGCATAGCCGTCCATCGCCGAAAGGTCGGCGGCGGGTTGAGTGCGCCGCGCGGTGAGCGCCGCGGCCAGGTAACGGCCCACGCAACTGGCCGCGGGCAGCGTTTCCACGCCCAGCGGCGCGGCGATCGCGAGAAGGCGCTGTTGCGCCTCCGCAAGCGCCACGTGCCCGCTCATGCGGGAGTGCCCAGCGGCAGGCGGAAATAGACCACTCGCTCCGTTTCTTCGAAGCCGATGGCCTTGTGGAAGGCGTGGCTCGCCTGGTTCGCCAAGAGCGCGTCAGAGGCGAATTCGGCGATTCCCCGTTCGCGGGCCCAAGCCATCGCTTCTGCCGCCATAGCTCGCGCCACGCCCTGGTTGCGGTGCGCGGGATCGACATAGATCCCTTCGAGGAAGGCAACCGGAGAGCCATCGCAGCCATTTACGTAGTCGCGGCGCACTGAGACTTCCGCGAAGCCGACGGGCCCGTCATCCGCTATCGCAGCCAATACCAGATATTCCGGCTTCACCGCGATAATCGCTTTCAACTGTTCGATCGAACTATCTGGCCACAAAGCACGACGGAGAGAATCGATCCCTGCGAGCCCTGACAGCGGGACAGGGACGATGCGCATGGCTCACGCCCTCCAATCGCCCGACTTGCCGCCGCTTTTTGCCAATAGCCGGACATCTTCGATCACCATCCCCTTGTCCAGCGCCTTGGCCATGTCATAGATGGTGAGAAGGGCGATGGAAGTGGCTGTCATGGCTTCCATTTCCACTCCCGTCCGCCCTGTCAGCGAAGCGCGCGCGGTGGCGCGCACGCCATCGTCCTCGAACGCGAAATCGACCTGGACGGCGTCCAGCGAAAGGGGGTGGCACAGCGGGATCAGTTCGCCCGTCTTCTTGGCGGCCAAGATACCGGCGATGCGGGCGGCGGCGAGCACGTCACCCTTGGGGCCGCTGCCCTCGCGCACGGCGGTGAGCGCTTCCGGTGACATGCGGATGCGCCCGGTGGCCGTGGCGGAACGGGCGGTTTCCGGCTTGCCGCCCACGTCGACCATCCGCGCCGCGCCTTGCGAATCGAGATGAGTGAGCCGGCTCATGCGATCATGCTGCCCCGGGCTGGTGTTGACACTGTTGACACAGTCCTGAGGGGAAAACCCGTATCGGGCCGGCAGGCGCGAAATCGAAGGGGCGCGGGGAGGGGCGGACGCGGGTTCATCGCGGCCTCATGACAGAAGCGCGATCGGTAGGACAGACCCTGATCGCGGCGCCCGCACACGATCCCGCACCCCAGGCACCACGGGTCGATCACGCCGCGTCGGCCACTCCAGCCGCCGATCGGGTGTGATGCCAGCTGGCGAGCAGGCGCGGCACCTCTTCCGCCTGCACGGCAGCGGAATAGAGGAAGCCCTGGCCGATGGTGCAGCCCAGCTCGATCAGCCGCGCTTCCTGCTGTTCCGTTTCGATGCCTTCCGCGACGACTTCGAGGCCCAGGGAATGCCCGAGATTGATCACCGCGCACGAGATCGCCTCGGCATCGGCGCTCCGCCCGAGAAGCCCGATGAACGAGCGGTCGATCTTCAGGAGATCGACCTGGAACTGGTTGAGGTGCGACAGCGAGGCATAGCCGGTGCCGAAATCGTCGAGAGCGATCTTCACGCCGTGGCTGCTGAGCTTGCGCAAGGCCGCTTCGACATAACCGGAATCGCGGCCGAGGAAGACATTCTCGGTCACCTCGATCTGCAGCAGCGCGGGCGATATGCCGCGTTGCGCCAGCGCGGCGATCAGCATTTCGGCAAAACTTTCGCGGCGGAAATCGGCGGCGGTGGCATTCAGCGCGATGTGCCCGAAGGGGATGCCGGCCTGGAGCCAGGCACGCATCTGATCCAAAGTGCGTTCCAGCATCCGATCGCTGAGCGAGGCGCCGAGCACCGGATCGTTGAACGCCGCCATGACGCCTTCCGGACCTTGCACGCTGTCCGCCGAATCCGTCCAGCGCAGTAGCGCCTCGAAACCGAGCACGCGCGAGGAACGCAGCGAAACCTTGGGCTGGAACCACGGGGTGACCCGATCGAGCTGAAGGGCCAGCCGGGCCGAAGCCATCATGGCTTCCCGCCGTTCGACTTCCGCCTTCATCGCCGGCTCGAATATCTTGAGCCGGCCGCGTCCGCCGGCCTTGGCCGCATAGAGGGCGATGTCGGCCGCCTTCATGATCTCCGAGCGGGTGGAGCCGTCACGCGGGATCAGGCTGGCGCCCACGCTGGCGCCGCAATCCAGGCAACGGCCGTCATAGTGGAAAGGGGCGGCGAGCGCGGCGAAGATCTCGGCGGAGATATCCATGACATCGGCGTCCGTCATCGCCGCGACGAGCAGGGCGAATTCGTCACCCCCTGTGCGCGTCACCAGGTCGCCCGGCCGCAAGGCGGAGCGCAGGCGGTCGGCGAAGCTGCACAGCAGCGCATCGCCCGCATCGTGGCCCAGCGTGTCGTTGATCGTCTTGAAGTTGTCCACGTCGACGATCAGCAGGGCCGCGCTGGCGCCGCGCGCCCGGTCAATCAGGGTCGCGTCCACCGCATCCTGCAACACCGCCCGGTTGGGCAGGCGGGTGAGCGGATCGTGGCGCGCCATCCACAGCGCCTGCTCTTCGGAATTCTTCTGATGGGTGATGTCGCGCGAGACGATGATGATGCGCCCGGAATCGTCGCAGATCGGATTGGCGATGACATCGAACCAGAGCCGGTGCCCGTCATCCTCCGTATGGCTGGTGACGAGGTTGCCGCGCCCGCCTGCCCGGGCGGTGGCCAGCACGTCCTCGCCGGCCTGGCGATGCTCCGGCCCCAGGATGTCCAGCCAGTTCTTTCCGGTCAGGTCCTGCGAGCTGGCGAGATGGCCGTTCGGCCGGTTGCAGAACACGATATCGGCGTTCTCGTCGAGGATGAGCGTATAATCCGGGCTGGATTCGAGGATCGTCCGGTTGAACAGCTCGCTCTTCTCCAGGGCGCTGAGAGCGGTCATTTTCGACACCAGCATGCGGTGCAGCGAGAACGACGCCGCGAAGATCGTGAAGATGAAGATCGGCAGCTGGATGCTGATCACCCGCATGACGGTTTCATCCGTCAGGAGCCCGGCGATGACGCTGGGCACCAGCATCAGGGCTACCATCAGCGCCGCCAGGCGCGGGGTGCCGAAATTGCGCAGGCAGATGCCGCAGACCATGGCTGCGGCCGAGAGGCACACGATCGTCGCCAGCACCCAGTCGTTGCTGGTCAGACTGATGAACGCGCCATAGCCGACCGATGCCGACCAGGCGCAGGAGAGCGTGGCCGCCAGAGCGGCCGGCGGATGAGCCCGCCCGGCACGGACGGCGCGCCGTCCGCGGACGACGATTGGCAATCTCAGAAGGCCGATAGCGATTTCGAGCCCCAGCCAGACGAAAAACGCGTGCGAGGGTTGCCGCCACGCGGCGATCGCGGCGATCGCCACGCTGTTGAAAACACCACCCAGGAAGATCGGCAGCGAGGTGTAGAGCCCGCCCTCGAGCTGCCTCCGGATCGCGTCGGGAAGCGGTTCCTTCGTGCCAAGAAGCCAGCGAAAGGGGCCAGCCGGCGGGGGATACGGCGCGTTCACGCGTGGTACGACCTGAATAATAGGGATCAGGCGCCGTGCTAGGTGGAAAAGGTTAAAAATGCGGTCAGATTCCGGCCCGATTTCGGGCTGCCGCAGGCGTTTGCTTCAGAAAAGCCGGCCGCCGTTGGGCACCGCCTGCGTCGGGGCCGCCAGCACGACCTTGCCCTCGGCATCGGGAAAGCCGAGCGTAAGCACTTCGGACATCATCGGGCCGATCTGGCGTGGCGGGAAATTGACCACGGCGGCGACCTGGCGACCGACGAGGTCTTGCAGCGTATAATGCTCGGTGATTTGGGCGGAGGATCGCTTGCGGCCGATCACCGGGCCGAAGTCGATCGTCAGCTTAAAGGCCGGCTTGCGCGCTTCGGGAAACGGCTCGGCGGCGATGATCGTGCCCACGCGGATGTCGACCGCCAGGAACTGGTCGAAAGCGATCTCCGGCGCGGCAGGCGCATCGGCGGAATGGTTCATGTGCATGGTCAGGCGGCCTGGGTGAGAAGCGCCCGGGTGGCCGCTGCGACATCGTCCTGCCGCATCAGGCTTTCGCCGACGAGGAAGCAGCGCACCCCACCGCGGGCGAGCCGTTCGAGGTCTTCATGCCGGTTGATGCCGCTTTCGCCCACCAGCAGCGCGCCGGCAGGCGCAAGGGGGGCGAGCCGTTCGCTGGTGGCGAGATCGGTGCGGAAGGTGCGCAGATCGCGGTTGTTCACACCGATGAGGCGCGAGTGCAGGCGGGCGGCGCGTTCCAGCTCTGCCTCGTCATGCACCTCGACCAGCACATCCATCCCGCGTTCGATCGCGGCGGCTTCGATTTCGGCCATTTCGACATCGCCGAGCGCGGCGACGATGATCAGTATCGCATCCGCCCCGATTGCGCGCGCTTCGGCCACCTGCCACGGGTCCACCATGAAATCCTTGCGCAGCACCGGCAAATCGCAAGCGGCGCGGGCATCCATCAGGTAATCCTCATGCCCCTGGAAATAGGGCGCGTCGGTCAGCACCGAGAGGCAGGCCGCGCCGCCGTGCTGATAGGCGAGGGCATGTTCGGCGGGGCGAAAATCGGCGCGGATCAAACCCTTGGAGGGCGAGGCCTTCTTGATCTCCGCGATCAGGCCGAAGCCTTTGGCGGCCTTGGCTTCCAGCGCCGCGCGAAAACCCCGCGGCGCCGAGGCGGCGGCGGCCCGGCGATCGAGATCATCCAGCGTGGCGAGCGCCTTGCGCGCGGCCACTTCCTCGCGCTTCGTGGCGCAGATTTCGGCGAGCTTGTCCATCGTGGGGGGAGCCTATGCCGGGGGCGGTGGCCTGTGTCGATAGGCGGGGGCTTGGTTGGGTTCACGCGGAGGCGCGGAGACGCGGAGAACGGGCGTCTGCGGCGAAGCCGCTCTTAAATACAACGGTGGCAGCCAACCGCGCGGCGTGAAAATGGAGGCGGCTTCGCCGCTTGCGCTATCTCTCCGCGCCTCCGCGTGAACCGACTATTTCGCGTGCGCGATCCAGCAGTCGAGCAAGGCCTTGGCCAGGCCCTTGTCGATCGCCTCGGCCGCCTCTTCCGCGCCTTCGGCCCAGGTTTCCACCTCGCCCGCCATCAGCAGCGCGCCGGCCGCGTTGAACAGCACGGCATCGCGGTAAGGGCCGGTTTCGCCCAGCAGCAGCTTGTGCAGTTCGGCGGCGTTGTGTTGCGGATCGCCGCCGCGCAGGGCTTCGATCGGGGCGTGGGGCAGGCCGGCCTCGGCGGCGTCCACCCGCTTCATCCGCACTTCGCCCTCCACCACTTCCGCCAGTTCGTTGCCGCCGGCGAGGCTGAGTTCATCCAGCCCCTCGTCACCCGAGACGACGAACGAGCGTTCTGTGCCCAGCCGCGCCAGGGCTTCAGCGTAGATCGGCACATAGGCCGGGCGGGCGATCCCCACGAGCTGGCGCCTGACCCGCGCCGGATTGGCGAGCGGGCCCATCAGGTTGAAGATCGTGCGCCGGGCCAGCTTCTTGCGGATCGGCATGATGCGGCCCATCGCCGGGTGATGCCGCACCGCGAAGAGGAAGCAGATGCCCAGATCGCCCAGCGTTTCCTCGGCCGTTTCCATCGCCCGATCGAGGTCCAGGCCGAGCGCTTCGAGCGTATCGGCGGCCCCGGCCTTGGAGCTGGCGGCGCGGTTGCCGTGCTTGGCCACCGGCACGCCACATGCCGCGACGACCAGCGCCACCGCCGTGGAAACGTTCAGCGTGTGATGTCCGTCACCCCCGGTGCCGCAGACGTCGATGGCATTCGCCGGCGCGTTTATCGGAATCATCCGCGCCCGCATCGCCCGGGCCGCGCCGGCGATCTCGGCGGCCGTCTCGCCGCGATCGGACAGCGCGACGAGGAAATCGGCGATCGCCTCATCGGGCAAGTCGCCGTCGAACATGGCGCTGAACGCGGCTTCGGCCTCGCTCTCGTCAAGCGGATGGTCGACCGGTGGAAGCCGGCTCATGCGCGGGCTTTCGGCTCTATGCCGCAGATCGTCAGGAAATTGGCCAGCAGCTCGTGCCCGTATTCGGTGGCGATGCTCTCGGGGTGGAACTGCACGCCATGGATGGGCAATTCGCGATGGCGGAAGCCCATTGCGCTGGTGCCGTCGAGCCCCGGAGTCTCGCTAGTGGCGTTGACCACCAGGGTTTCCGGTACGTCCTCCACGATCAGCGAGTGATAGCGGGTGGCGGTGAAGGGGCTGGGCAGTCCGGCGAACACGCCCGTCCCGTCATGATCGACGGGGCTTGTCTTGCCGTGCATCAGCCCGCCGCGGGTGACGCGGCCGCCGAAATGCTGCCCGATCGCCTGGTGGCCCAGGCATACGCCCAGCAGCGGCTTGCCCGCATCGGCACAGGCGGCGACGAGATCGAGGCTGATGCCGGCTTCGTTCGGCGTGCACGGGCCGGGGGAGATGAGGAAACCCTGCGCGCCGCTGGACAGCGCTTGCCCCGCGCTGACCGCATCGTTGCGCACCACTTCGACCTTCGCCCCCAGTTCCATCAGGTAGTGGACCAGGTTGAAGGTGAAGCTGTCGTAGTTGTCGATGACCAGGATCTTGGGTTCAGGGATCATGGCCGGCCTACTGCCCGAAACCCGGTTCGGCGGCAATGCGCGCCGCTTCGCGCGCGGCGGCGATGAGGGCGCCGGCCTTGTGGCGGCATTCGGCGGCTTCGTAGGCCGGATCGCTGTCGGCGACGATGCCGGCGCCGGCCTGCACATGCATCACGCCCTGCTTCACTACGGCGGTGCGCAGGACGATGCAGGAATCGACCGAGCCGTCGGGCGAGAAATAGCCGACGCCGCCGGCATAGGGCCCGCGCGTCTCGGGCTCCAGCTCGGCGACGATCTGGCAGGCGCGGATCTTCGGCGCGCCGGAGACGGTGCCCGCCGGGAAGCCCGCGAACAAGGCGTCGAGCGCATCCTTCGAGGGATCGAGCCGGCCCACCACGTTGCTGACGATGTGCATCACGTGGCTGTAACGCTCGATCGCGAAGCTGGCGGTGACTTTCACGCTGTCCGCTGCCGCCACCCGGCCGACATCGTTGCGGCCGAGGTCCAGCAACATCAGGTGCTCGGCGCGTTCCTTGGGATCGGCGAGCAGGCTGGCTTCGTTGGCGCGGTCCTCTTCCTCGGTTTTCCCGCGCGGGCGGGTGCCGGCGATCGGGCGGATCGTCACCTCCCCGTCGCGGACGCGGACGAGGATCTCCGGGCTCGAACCGACCACCGCGAAGCCCGGCAGATCGAGGAAATAGAGGAACGGCGAAGGATTGACCCGGCGCAGCGCGCGATAGAGCGCCAGGGGCGGCAGCGGGAAGGGGCAGGTGAAACGCTGCGCCAGCACGACCTGGAAGATGTCGCCGGCGGCGATGTATTCCTTGGCCTTGAGGACCATGGCTTCATATTCGCCGGCATCCAGCACCGGAGAGAGCGCCAGTTCCGGCAGCGAGGCATTGCGCACCGGCGCGGGCGGCGCAGCGCAGAGGCGGCTCAAGGTTTCGTCGATCCGATCCGCGGCGCGGCCGATGGCGCGATCAGGGTCAGAGCCGTCGGGCCAGAGCGGCGCGATGCAGAACAATTCGTCGGAAAGGCCATCGAAGACCAGCAGCAGCGTCGGCCGCGCGAACAGCATGTCGGGCACGGCGAGTTCGCTCTGCGCGGCGCGCGGCAGCTTTTCGACGAGGCCGATGGTTTCGTAGCCGAAATAGCCCACCAGGCAGGCGAGCGCGGGGGGCAGCGCCTTGGGCACATCGATCCGGCACGAGCCGACGAGGGCGCGCAATTCAGCCAGGCTATCGCCGGGAAGCGCTTCGAACGCCTCCCGATCGTGCTTCCAGGCGCGGTTGACTTCGGCCGCGTGGCCGGTGGCGCGAAAGATCAGGTCCGGATCAAGCCCGAGCAAGCTGTAACGCCCCCTGACGGAGCCGCCTTCGACCGATTCGAGCAGGAAATCACCGCGCCCCGGCTCGATCAGCTTGAGCGCGGCGCCAACGGGGGTTTCGGTATCGGCCACCAGCTTGCGCCAGACGAGCGCGGGCTTCCCCGCGGCAAGCTGGGCGCGGGCGGCATTGGCGTTTTCCGGGGTGCTTTCGGCAACGCGCGCGGGTGGCGGGGCGGACAGGGCGGGTCTCAGTTGGCCTGGCCGGTGAGCTGCGCCACCACCGCCTTGATCGCGTTTTCATTGCGCTTCACGCCCACTTCGCCCTGCGCGGCGGACACGAACTGCGCGGCATATTCCTCGCCCGTGACCATCCCCAGCTGGCGCAAGGTGGAGGCGATCAGCGGATCCCCCGCGTCGACCTTGCCCGGTTCGACCTTGTCCAGCCGCACGACATACCAGCCGGCCTCGGCCGGCGCCTCGAGCTTCTTCTCGGTGCCCTGGGCCATGCTGAAGAACAGCGCCAGGCTGGGCGGCACCTGGCCCTGGCTGGCCAGTTGCTCGCGGTTGAGATTGACCGTTTCAGGCGCGGGGACGCCCGGCTTCTTCTCGGCCGCGACGGCCGCTGCCAGCGTGGCGCCTTTCGACAGCCGTTCGATGATGCGGTCCGCTGCGCCCTTGGCTGCCTTGGCCCCTTCGCTCCTCCGCCAGGCCTCGATCACGTCATCGCGAATCTCAGCCAGCGGCGCTACGGCGGACGGTGTGATGTCCGAGACATCGAACAGCAGGAAGGTTTCCCCCGGCACCACTTCGGCAACCTGCGGTTCGCCTTCCCGCATTTCGAACGCGGGGGCGAGCGCGCGCTGGAGGATCGCCGGCACGGTTTCGGTCTCCGTCCCATAGATCCGGCCTTCGGCTGTCGCCGGCCGCGTGCTGGTGACTTGCAGCTTCAGCTCTTTCGCCACGTCTGACAGGCTGGAGCCCTTGTCGAATTCATCCTCCAGCCGGGCGGTAAGGTCGGCGAAGGCGGCACGGCGCTGCTCTTCGGCCAGCGTCTTGGCGATTTCTGCGCGAACCTGGTCGAGCGAGCGCGCCGCCTGCCGGTCGATCGCATCCACCCGGATCAGATACCAGCCGAGCGGCGTGCTGGCCGGCTGCATCAGGGAACCCTGCGCAGCGGCGAAAGCCGCCTGGGCCACCGCAGCGGAAGTGCTGTTGGCGAAGTCCGACTGGTTGATCGGGCCGACCGAGGCGGTGGCCAGCCCCTTTTCCCGCGCCGCGGTGTCGAGCGACTTGCCGCCGCGCACCTCGGCCAGGATCGCGTTCGCCGCATCCTGCGTGGGCACCACCAGCTGGGTGAAGCGCCGCCGTTCGGTCGCGGCATAGTTCGCCTTGTCGCGATTATAGCGTTCGGTGATCTGCGTCTCGGTCGGCGGCGGCAAGTCGCCCACGACCTCTGGCCCGAACGAGGCGTAGCGGATCACCCGCCGTTCCGGGCGGATGAAGCGGCTGCTGGCTTGCTTGTAGAAGGCCTGCAACTGGGCATCGGTGGGCTGGCCCTGCGGGGCATAGGCGGCGCTGGGAAGAACGGCGATCGCCCCCTGGCGCTGTTCGCGCAGCAGGGTGGCATAGCGCTTGCCGATGCTTTCCGGCATGACCGGCGCGAACGATACCGGCGCCAGCAGCTGGCGGGCCAGCAGCCCGGTTTCGATATCCTGGCGCACGGCGGATTCGGTGATGCCGCGCTGGGCCAGCAGGCTGAGGAACGCGTTGCGATCGAACTTTCCGTCGAGCCCGCGGAAGGCCGGGATCTGAGCGATTTCGCTGTCCACCAGCCGCTTGCCGGCGCGCATGCCGTGCTTGCGGGCATATTCGGCCAGCGCCGTGCGCTGGATCAGCCCGTTGAGCACACTGTCCACCCCGCCTTGCGCGATCATCGCCGGCATGGTGATGGTGGGGTCCGTCTGGCGCGCGTTATCGAGCGCATTGGTCAGCGCATTGGACAGTTCCGACGCATCGATCCGCTCGCTGCCGACGACCGCCACCCGATCGCCCCCGGAAACGCCGCCGAACACGCCGGTGTTCGCCACGTCCGAACTGGCGAAGGCAAAAGCGACGACTGCCAGGAAAACGAGCGTCAGGGCGAGGCCGAGCTTCGATTTGAAGACATTGCGAAACAGCGTGAGCATGGAAAGGCGTACTCGAGAATGGCGGCGCCGGGGCCCGGCGCATTCGAACGGGCGCTTTATCCATCATGCGGCCTGGCCGCAACAGTGGACGGGCCAATCCCACCGCAGCCATTGCCAAGGGCGAGCACTGGTCCTAACGGGCTTGCGCTCACGGGTTCCGGCAAGGGGCCCGTTTCCATGTAAAAATCGGGAATACCAATGGCCCAGCGCCTTTACATTGTCGGTAATTGGAAGATGCAGGGCACCCGTGCCATGCTGTCCGAGGCCCGCGCGATCGACCGCGCCGCCGAGCGGCTGATCAAGGCGGAAGTGGCGCTTGCCCCGCCGTTCACGCTTATCCACGCCACCCGCAAGGAAGCAGGCCTGATCGGCGTCGGCGCGCAGGATTGCCACGCGGCCGAAGGCGGCGCGCATACCGGCGATATCTCCGCTCCGATGCTGAAGGACGCGGGCGCCGGTTTCGTGATCGTCGGCCACAGCGAACGGCGCGCCGACCACGGCGAGACGGATGCCGATGTGAAGGCCAAGGCCGAAGCGGCGCTGGCGGCGGGGCTGGCGGTGATCGTCTGCGTGGGCGAGACCGAGGCGCAGCGCGACGCGGGCGAGGCCGAAAGCGTCGTCGCGGCGCAGCTCGACGGTTCGCTGCCCCGTGCGGAAGGCGCGGCGGACAAGGTCACCGTGGCTTACGAGCCCGTGTGGGCGATCGGCACCGGCCGCACGCCCACCGTGGAGGACGTGGGCCAGATGCACCGTTCTATCCGTGCGCGGCTGACGGACATCTACGGCGAGGCCGGGGCGCATGTGCGCATCCTCTATGGCGGCTCGGTCAAGCCCGACAACGCCGCCGAGCTGCTCGCGGCGGACGAGGTCGGCGGAGCCCTTGTCGGCGGCGCGAGCCTGACGGCGGAGAGCTTCCTGGGCATTATCGTCGCCGCGGCGGAGCTGGGCGAGGGCTGAGGCCCCGTTCCGCTTGTCGAAACCGCCCTTGCGGCCTACATGGCGCGCATAGCCAGTTAGAGAGATCGAATGTTCCTGTTCCTCACCGTGATCCAGGCGATCATCGCCGCCGCGCTTGTCGGCGTGGTTCTGATGCAGCGCTCGGAAGGGGGCGGGCTCGGTATCGGTAGTGGCGGAAGCCCCGGCGGCCTGATGAGCGCGCGGGGCGCGGCGGACTTTCTCACCCGCACCACCAAGTGGCTGGCGGTGCTGTTCGTCGGGCTGGCCATCGTGATCGGCGGCGTTGCCGTGAACACCACCAGCGGGGGCGAGTTCGATACCTCGCTGGATCGTACGGTGGCCCCGGCCAACCCGGACGGCGGCCTTAACGCGCCGGTAGTCGACACTCCCGCGCCGACGGGAACCGCAACCGCTTCGCCGCAGGGCAATGACCCGCTGGCCGGGGTGGCGCAGTAAACCCTTCACCCATCCCGGCGAAAGCCGGGATCGCGTGCCGCTCGCACTCCTTTCGCGGAGCGAGGTTTTCCGCGTTTGTCAGCCCGCGCAAGAGGCACACTGTGTAATTCGGCGGATCGGCGCTTGCGCCGAATCCGTTTGGCAGCTTAAGGCCCGACTCCCATGGCGCGGTATATATTTATCACCGGCGGCGTGGTCTCCTCGCTCGGCAAAGGTCTCATGGCGGCAAGCCTCGCGGCGCTGCTGCAGGCGCGCGGCCACAAGGTCCGCATTCGCAAGTTCGATCCGTATCTCAACGTCGATCCGGGGACGATGAGCCCCTATCAGCACGGCGAAGTCTATGTGACCGACGACGGGGCGGAGACCGACCTGGATCTCGGCCATTATGAGCGGTTCACCGGCGTTTCCGCGCGGCAGAGCGACAACATCACGTCCGGGCGCATCTATCAGCAGATCATCGCGCGCGAGCGGCGCGGCGATTATCTGGGTGCCACGGTGCAGGTGATCCCGCACGTGACGGACGCGATCAAGGCTTTCGCGCTGGCCGATACCGAAGATCACGATTTCGTCCTGTGCGAGATCGGCGGCACGGTGGGCGACATCGAGAGCCTGCCGTTCATCGAGGCGATTCGCCAGCTTCGCAACGAACTCGGGCGCGAGAACACCTGCGTCATCCACGTGACGCTGGTGCCGTACATCTCCGCCGCCGGCGAGCTGAAGACCAAGCCCACCCAGCATTCGGTGCGCGAGCTGACCAGCCTGGGCGTGCAGCCCGATGTGCTGCTGTGCCGCTGCGAATATCCGTTGCCTGCGGGCGAGCGGGCCAAGATCGCCTTGTTCTGCAATGTCCGGCCCGAAGCGGTGATCGAGGCGCTCGATGCCTCGAGCATCTATGCGGTGCCGTTGCAGTATCATGCCGAGGGGCTGGACGAGCAGGTCCTGCGGCACTTCGGGGTGGAAAGCCCCAAGCCCGACCTTTCGCGGTGGGTCGATATCGTCGACCGTTACGAGAACCCCGAGGGCGAGGTGACGATCGCCGTGGTCGGCAAGTATGTCGGCCTGCCCGACGCCTACAAGTCGCTCAACGAAGCGCTGGTCCACGGCGGCATGGCCAACCGGGTGAAAGTGGATATCCGCTGGATCGACGCCGAGATCTTCGAGCAGGACGATTCCGAGATCGCCGCCCAGCTCGAACCGATGCACGCGATCCTCGTGCCGGGGGGATTCGGCTCACGCGGGGCGGAAGGCAAGATCGCCAGCGTGCGCTTCGCGCGCGAACACAAGGTGCCGTTCTTCGGCATCTGCCTGGGGATGCAGATGGCCTGCATCGAAGGCGCGCGGAACACCGCCGGGATCGCCGACGCGGGTTCCACCGAGTTCGGCCCCACTTCGGAGCCGGTCGTCGGCATCATCACCGAATGGATGAGCAAGGAAGGCCTGCAGAAACGTTCCGCCGAAGGGGAACTGGGCGGCACCATGCGGCTCGGCGCCTATGAAGCCGTGCTGGCGGGCAACAGCCACGTTTCCAGCATCTATCATGGCGAGACCCACATTTCGGAGCGCCACCGCCATCGTTACGAGGTCAACGCCGCCTATCGCGAGCCGCTGGAGAAGGGCGGGCTGGTGTTCTCCGGCATGTCGCCCGACGGTCTGCTGCCGGAAATCGTCGAGCGGCCCGATCACCCGTGGTTCGTGGGCGTTCAGTTCCATCCCGAGCTGAAAAGCAAGCCGTTCGATCCGCATCCGCTGTTCGCCGGCTTCATCGCCGCGGCCGTACGGCAATCACGCCTGGTTTAACGCCGGCGCGCGTATTCGTCGCATTACGGGATACCCCGTGAGAATCCGCTTGCCTTCATTCGGGCAAGTCGTAGCTTCCCCCTCGGTCGCAAAATTTTAAGCAATGCCATGCCGACGGCGTGGAGGGGGAGCTGCGACTATTCATGAAACGCAATTCCGACCGTCCTCGCGGTAAGGCACGCAGAGGGGCTGAGGCCGGCCTGCGTTCGGTTCGGTCTTGCGTCTCGATGGGACCGTCTTTTGCGACCCGGGCGGTCCCTTTGGGGGGCAGGTCGGCGCGTTAAGCGCCGAGGAGGCGGAATTCGCTAGAATTCCGCCTCCACTTGTTTCGCGGTCAGGCGGCCGCCTGATCCCGGCCGGACACGACTTCGAGAGCCGGCTGGCCGCCGATGGCGATCTTCTTCGGCTTCATCGCCTCGGGCACTTCGCGCACGAGATCGATCACGAGCAGTCCGTCGGCAAGATCGGCGCGTTCCACACGCACGAAATCGGCCAGTTCGAAACGGCGCTCGAACCCGCGATTGGCGATGCCGACGTGCAGCATCTCGCCCTCGTCGGCACCTTCGCGCTTGCGGCCCTGGATCACCAGCAGGTTCTGATGCGCGGTGATGTCCAGGTCTTCCGGGCGGAAGCCGGCGATGGCCAGGGTGATGCGATAGGAATCTTCGGTCCGGCGCTCGATGTTGAACGGCGGATAGTTATCGCCGGTGCTGATACGGCCCTGGTTTTCCAGCAGGTCGAACAGCCGGTCAAAACCCACGGTGGAACGGCGATAGGGGGTGAAATCGAAACGGTTCATCGAAACAAATCCTCCTGTGAGCAATTTGAATGACATTCGATAGCTTGGGCCCGCGATGCGGCGCCCAGCCGCAACGCCCTCGCGGCGCGTTGCGGCCCATGCTAGATATGGCGTGTGCCCCGCCTTTCAAGAGGCTTCAACATACTGATAACAATGAAGGATTTAAGGTGAGCCATCCCCTCGTGGAGATCTACACCAAGGCGTGGTGTGGCTATTGCCACCGCGCCAAGCGCTTGCTGGAGGAGAAAGGCGTCGATTTCATCGAATACGACGTCACTCTGGGCGGCCCGAAGAAGGCCGAACTGCAACAGCGCAAGCCGGACGCCACGACCGTGCCGCAGATCTTCATCGATGGGAAAGCCATCGGCGGGTCCGACGATCTCGCCCGGCTCGACCGGGAAGGGAAGCTCGATCTCCTGCTGGGGATTTGACCATGGCCCGGATCGCCGTGCTGCAAATGACCTCGGGCATCGACCCTGCGGTGAACGCCGCCGTTATCGTCGAGGCTATCGGGCGCGCGGCTGAAGGCGGGGCGGCGATGCTGTTCACGCCGGAGATGTCGGGCCTGCTCGACCGCGATCGTGAGCGGGCGAGGGCGCACATCGTCCTCGAAAGCGAGAATCCCGTGCTGGCGGCCGCGCGTGCCGCGGCGGCGGAGCGCGGCATATGGGTGGCGATCGGCTCTCTGGCGGTAAAGCGCGCGGACGGCCGCTGGGCCAATCGCTCGTTCCTGATCGATGCCGACGGGAAGATCGCCGCGCGCTATGACAAGATCCACATGTTCGACGTCCAGCTCGAAACCGGCGAGACTTGGCGCGAATCTGCCGCCTATGGTGCCGGTGACAGGGCCGCCGTGGCCGAGACGCCGGTGGGGCGACTGGGTCTCACCATATGCTATGACGTGCGGTTTCCGGCGCTGTTCGAAGAGCTTGGCCAACAGCTTTGCGATGTCATCGCAGTGCCGGCGGCCTTCACGGTGCCGACCGGCAAGGCGCATTGGCATGTGTTGCAGCGCGCCCGGGCGATCGAGGCGAGCGCCTATGTCGTGGCCGCCGCGCAAGTGGGCCGCCATGCCGATGGGCGGGAGACTTATGGCCACTCGCTGCTGGTCGATCCCTGGGGGGAGGTGCTGCTGGATCTGGGGGGCGAAGAGCCCGGCCTGGGCTTTGCGGAGATCGATCCGGTCCGGATCGCGCAAGTGCGGCGCCAGTTGCCCAGCCTTGCCAATCGCCGGCCGATCCTTAGATCGTCGGGATCATGATCGTTTACGACCTTTCCTGTGATCAGGGCCACCGCTTCGAAGGCTGGTTCGGATCGTCGGAGGATTTCGCCGAGCAGGTGGCCGAGGGTTTCGTCTCCTGCCCGCAATGCGGTTCCTCGGCGGTCGCCAAGGCGCCGATGGCCCCGGCCGTGCCGCGCAAGGGCAACCGAGGTGCGGTGACGGCGGAGCCGAACCAGCCCAAGCACGCAATGGCCACCGGCGCCATGCCGCCCGAGGTGACAGAGGCGCTGCGCAACCTGGCGGAGGCGCAGGCCAAGGCGCTCAAGCGTTCGAAGTGGGTCGGCGATACCTTCGCCGAACAATCCCGCGCGATGCATTATGGAGAGCGTGAGGCCGAGACCATCCACGGCCAGGCAACGCCCGAAGAAGCCCGCGCGCTGGTGGACGAAGGCATCCCCGTATCGCCCCTGCCGTTCCCGGTGGCTCCGCCCGACGAAATCAACTGAGCGCGCCGCCGGGCATCCCCGGCTGCGACCGATTGTTATCCCTCGCTTTGCGATGCGGCGGCATCGGCGCCACCCGCCCGCGTGCGCTGGTTCCAGGTGCCCAGAGGGGTGCCGCTCGCGGCGTTCTCTATACGCACTTCATCCACCGACGCGGCGATCACGCAGATCGGCCGCTGGTCTATGCCTCCGGGCTGGATGCACCGCACAGGGCCGCCGCCCGGCACTCTCGCGATACGCCCGATCAACCGCACGCGGAAACCGCGCGAGGTGTCGATCGCCGTCGCGGGAACGCGCTGCACGACCGTGAACGCGTGGTCGCCGCGCCGGTCGGGGCCGGTCAGGAATTGCGCGATGGCCAGCGTCTGCCCGGGCAGGATGATCGGCTCCATGCCTTGGGCCATGGCCTGGCCCGTCTGGCTGGGGCAGGTTCCGCTGGAAGACCAGGGGCGGGCGATCCAGAAGCCCCGGATCGCGTCAATGCCGGCTTCGGGAACATTCCATTCCCGTGGCCGCCACTCCGCTGTTTCAGCGGTGACACGCAGTGTCTGCGCGGCGGTGTCATAGCGCCAGCGCAGGGGCAGGGTGCTTCCCTCGGCGCTGGGGCCGCCGCAGCCGAAGGGCAGCAGCAGGTCGAAGCGCTTGCCCGCCGCCTCGGCCACGCCTGTTGGCATCGGATCGCCGGCCGCGAACGCATCGGCCGCGCTTCCCGCCAGCGCCAGGAGCGCCGCGCGATCGAGCAGGCCGGCCGTTTCCGGGCCCGGCGCGGGGGTTGGGGAGGGCGCCGTGATCGCGGGCGGGGTTTGCGGGTGGGGAGATGGGTGCGCGGTGCCGCGGCCGAGGATGAAGCCGATTCCGCCCACTAGGATTACGGCGGCGAAACCGCCCGCTATGGCGAGCCGGCTGGTCCTGACACTGGGTTCCTGCATGGGGGAGTGATAGCAAATCCTGCGCTATCCTCCATATCGAATTGGCTTTTTACCACCATCCCGGCGTTGACAGCCGCGCCTGCTCAGTCATGGCATAGAGGGCATGGCGATCGATCAGATTCTGACACTGCTGGTCCTCGCGGCGGTGATTGCAGCGCTCATCTGGGACAAGGTGCGATCCGACGTCGTCGCATTGGCCGGGGCCGCGGTGCTGCTGATGACCGGCGTGGTGCGCCCGATCGACGTGCAGGGGGCCTTCGCCAGCCCGGCGATCATCGCCCTCGCATCGCTGTTCGTGATCGCCTACGCGCTCGAGTTGTCGGGGCTGCTCGACCGGGCGATCGCGCTGGCGGTGCGAATGTGCGAGCGGCTGGGCGCCGCCGGCATCTGGCTGTTGCTGAGCGTGATCGGCTTCTTTTCCTGCTTCCTCAATTCGACGCCGATCGTCGTCCTGGGCGCGCCGGTGATACGCGATGTGGCCACCAGGCTGAACCTTTCGCCCAAGCGTTTCCTGATCCCCTTGTCCTACATCACCGTGCTCACCGGCTGCTGCACGCTGATCGGCACCTCGACCAACCTGCTGGTGGACGACATGGCGAGCCTTTCGGGCCAGCCGCGTTTCGGCATCTTCGAGATCACCCCGGTGGGCGTGCCGATCGCGCTGGCCGGCGGGCTTTACCTGTTCCTGTTCAGCGGGCGGCTTCTCGGCGGGAAGCACGAGGAAGAGATGAGGATGGGAAACCCCGACCTGGTTGGCGGGACCCACATCAACAGCGCCCAGGTGGGGGACGTGCAGGTCTTTGCCGAGCCGCGCCAGTTCCAGCCGGCCAAGGCAGCCGTGGCGCTGGCGACGTTCGTCGCCGCCGTTCTGCTGGCCACGTTCCACGTCGCGCCGATCGCCGCGACCGCCTTTACCGGCGCGGTCCTGCTGATCCTGCTGCGCGTCATCAGCGCGGACGAGGCCTATAGCGGGCTGCGGCCGGAAATCCTGATCCTGATCGCCGGCATGGTGGTGATCGGCATCGCGATGGAGCAGAGCGGCCTTGCCGACGAAGCTTCGCGCGTGCTGATCACCAGCGTGAACGGCCTCAGCCCGCTCGTGGCGATGATGGTGCTCTATATCCTCACCATGGTGCTGACCGAGCTGCTGTCCAACGCGACGGTCGCCGTGCTGGTGACGCCGATCGCGGTGGCGCTGGCGGAAAGCCTCGGCGTCAGCCCGCGGCCCTTTCTGGTCGTGGTCATGATGGCGGCGAGCGCCGCCTTCGCCACGCCGTTCGGTTATCAGACCAATGTCATCGTCTATCAGATGGCCGGCTATCGCTATCTGGATTTCGTGCGCATCGGCCTGCCGCTCAATGCCATCACCTTCGCGGTGGCCATCGCGGCGATCCACATGGCCTTCCCGTTCTGATCCACGGGCGCCGGCGGCGTCACTTGCAGAGCCGGGCCCCGGGCCCTTCGCGATCGGCCGGCAGCAGGCGCACGCCGGCGATTTCCAGCGTGCGGATCAGCTGCGCTTCGGTGGATCGGTGCAACTGGTGGCGCGCGCCTTCGAAATCGCGGACGGTGCTGCGGGAAACCCCGGCGTACCGCGCCAGTTCGGCCTGGGTCCAGTTCAGCAGTGCGCGCGCTGCGCGGCATTGTTCCGGCAATAAAATCATCAAAGGTCTCTTGCCTTGAACGGATAAAATCAACCATATTGGCTGACATTGCAAGAGAGCCGACAATGACGATGCCTTCAGGAAGCGCCGAACCCACTCATGGCCGTTGACCGGCTGCTGCTGATCGCGCTGATCCTGCCTTTCGCGGGAAGCATCGTTGCGGGTTTCCTGCCAGCGGGCGCGCGTAACGCGGCGGCCTTGCTGGCCGGAACCATCGCCCTCATCGGAACGGCCATCCTGATCGCGGCCTATCCGGCGCTGCCGGGCGGGGGGGGCCTGCGTTACGACATCGAATGGCTGCCTTCGCTGGGCCTGAACCTGAGCGTGAGGCTGGATGGCCTCTCGTGGCTTTTCGGCTTCCTGATCCTGGCGATCGGCGCCCTGGTGGTGCTCTATGCGCGCTATTACATGTCCGCGGAGGACCCGGTTCCACGCTTCTTCTCGTTCTTCCTCGCGTTCATGGGCTCGATGCTGGGCCTGGTCCTTTCCGGCAACCTGGTGCAGATGGCCTTCTTCTGGGAGCTGACCAGCCTCTTCTCGTTCCTGCTGATCGGATACTGGCACCAGAATCAAAGCGCGCGCGATGGCGCCCGCATCGCCCTGATCACCACCGGCGCGGGCGGGGTGTGCCTTCTCCTCGGCATCCTGATCATCGGGCGGATCGTCGGCAGTTATGACATCGACCGCATCCTGGCGTCCGAAAATCTGATCCGGTCCAGCGGGCTCTACATGCCGGCGCTGCTTCTCATCCTGGTCGGCGCCTTCACCAAGAGCGCGCAGGTGCCGTTCCATTTCTGGCTGCCCCACGCCATGGCCGCGCCGACGCCGGTATCGGCCTATCTCCACTCCGCCACCATGGTGAAGGCGGGGATCTTCGTTCTCATGCGCCTGTGGCCGGTGCTGGCGGGGACGGACGAATGGTATTTCATCGTCTCTTCCACAGGGCTGGCGACGCTGCTGGTGGGGGCCTGGGCGGCGATCTTCCAGCAGGATCTGAAGGGGCTGCTCGCTTATTCGACGATCAGCCATCTTGGCCTGATCACCCTGCTGCTGGGCCTCGGCAGCCCGCTGGCGGCGGTGGCGGCGATCTTCCACACCGTCAACCACGCCACCTTCAAGGCCTCGCTGTTCATGGCCACCGGGATCATCGACCATGAAACCGGCACGCGAGACCTGAGGCGGCTGAGCGGGCTTTACCGTTACATGCCCATCACCGCCACGCTGGCCATGGTGGCGGCGGCGGCGATGGCCGGGGTGCCGCTGCTCAACGGCTTCCTGTCCAAGGAAATGTTCCTGGCCGAAGCGCTGGCCGAACACAGCGGCACCTTCGTCGACCAGCTGCTGCCCGTTATCGCCACGCTGGCGAGCGCGTTCGCCGTGCTCTATTCGATCCGCTTCATCCATCAGACCTTTTTCGGGCCGCCGCCGGTCGACCTGCCGCGCCAGCCGGAAGAAGCGCCGCTGTGGATGCGGGTGCCGATCGAGGTCCTGGTTCTCGCCTGCCTGGTCATCGGGATCGTCCCGGCGCTGACGATCGGGCCGTTCCTGGCCACGGCGGTGCAATCGGTGCTGGGGGATCGGACGCCGGTCTACAGCCTGGCGATCTGGCACGGCTTCAACGCGCCCATGCTGATGAGCCTCACGGCGCTCGTTGCAGGCACAGTGCTGTATCTGCTGTTCCGCGATCGGTTGAACGCGATGAAGCGATCCCCGGTGATCGGGCGGCTCAAGGGCCGCAAGACATTCGAGGCGGTTCTTGCCGTCATCGTCGCCGGGGCCCGATGGCTGGAGGCGCTGTTCGGGACGCGGCGGCTCCAACCGCAGCTGCGCGTGCTGGTCTGCCTGGCGCTCATCGCCGGCCTGCTTCCATTCGTGCGGTTCGACTATCGCCCCGGGCCGCTGCCGGTGACTTTGCTCGATCCTTCCTTTGCGATTGTCTGGCTGCTGGGTGCGGCTTGCGCCATCGGCGCGGCCTGGCAGGCGAAATACCATCGCCTCGCCGCGCTGATCCTCACCAGCGGCGCGGGCCTTGCCACCTGCATCAGCTTCATCTGGCTTTCGGCGCCCGATCTCGGCGTCACCCAGTTGCTGGTGGAAATCGTCACCACCGTGCTTCTGCTTCTGGGCCTGCGCTGGCTGCCCAAGCGGGTGCCCGACCACTGGCCGGAGGCTCGCGTGCCCATCCAGGTCGGCCTGCGCCGCTCGACCGACTTGCTGGTCGCCGTCGCCGCGGGTCTGGGCATGGCGCTGGTCTCCTATGCGGTGATGACCCGGCCGCTGCCGCACAGCATCTCGCGCTATTTCATGGAGCACGCCTATTTCGAAGGCGGCGGAACCAATGTCGTCAACGTCATCCTGGTCGATTTCCGGGGGTTCGACACGCTGGGCGAGATAACGGTGCTGGGCATCGTGGCGCTGACCGTCTTCGCGCTGCTGCGCCGGTTCCGCCCCGCCGCCGAAAGCGTCGCCAGCCCGGTGCAGCAGCGCGAGCAGACCGCTTCGGATCACGCCAGCCCCGATCGCGCCGTGGGCGACACCGTGGCGGATTACATGCTGGCGCCGAAGGTCATCATGGAATGGCTGTTTCCGGTCATCATCGTGTTCTCGCTCTATCTGCTGCTGCGCGGGCATGATTCCCCCGGCGGCGGCTTCGGGGCGGGCATCGTCATGTCGATCGCCATCCTGATCCAGTACATGGCGCGGGGCACCCGGCAGGTGGAGCTTCTGCTTTCGATCCGCCCGCTGCGCTGGATCGGGGCGGGGCTGCTCTGCGCGGCGCTGACGGGCGCGGGCGCGTCATTGTTCGGCTATCCGTTCCTCACGTCCTTCTTCAGCTATATCGCCGTGCCGGGCGTGGGCACCGTGCCGGCGGCCAGCGCGGTGCTGTTCGATTTCGGGGTGTTCGGCCTGGTCGTGGGCGCCACGGTGCTGATCCTGATCGCGCTTGCCCACCAGTCGATCCGCATTCCCCGCGCACCGGCGGATGAGCCGAAGGCTTCGCTGCCTGCGAGCGATGGGGGCGCGGCCTGATGGAGATCGTCCTCGCCCTCGGCATCGGTATTTTCACGGCTTCGGGCATCTGGCTGCTGTTCCGGCCGCGGACCTTCCAGGTCATCATCGGCCTTTGCCTGCTGTCCTATGCGGTGAACCTGTTCATCCTCGCCATGGGGCGGCTGCGGATGGACGCGCCGCCGATCATCGAGCGCGGGGTTGCCGTCGACCCCTCGCAATATGCCGATCCTTTGCCACAGGCGCTGGTGCTGACGGCCATCGTTATCTCCTTCGCCACCACCGCCCTGCTGCTGGTGGTGCTGCTTGCCTCCCGCGGGCAGACGGGCACCGACCATGTCGATGGCGAGGAAAAGGACGGCGAGCCGTGAGCGGCTGGGCCAGCCATCTGGTGATCGGGCCGATCGTCGTGCCGCTCGTCGCGGCGGCGGCGATGCTGCTGTTCAATGACCGGCGGACCTGGCTGAAGCGGGCGCTGGGCATCGCCACCACCGTGGCCCTGTTCGCCATGGCGCTGGTACTGCTGCAGACCGTCAGCACCCCCGCCGCCGATGGCGGGCCGGCTAGGCCGCTGGTTTATCTGCTCGGCGATTGGGCCGCGCCCTTCGGCATCGTGCTGGTGGCAGACCGGCTTTCGGTGCTGATGCTGATGCTGACCAGCATTCTCGGCTTCGCCGCGATGGTCTATGCGCTTGCCCGCTGGGATCGCGCCGGGCCGCGCTTCCACGCGCTGTTCCTGCTGCTGCTTATGGGCGTCAACGGCGCGTTCCTGACCGGCGATATCTTCAATCTCTTCGTCTTCTTCGAGATTCTCCTGGCCGCATCCTACGGGCTGGTGCTGCACGGTTCCGGCGTGGTCAGGATCAAGGCCGGCCTGCATTACGTGACGATCAATGTCGCCACTTCGCTGCTGTTCCTGATCGGGGTCAGCCTGATCTACGGCGTCACCGGCACGCTGAACATGGCCGATCTCGCAGCGCGGATTCCCCATGTACCGGCAAGCGACCTGATGCTGCTGGAAGGGGGCGCGGCCATCCTGGGCATCGCCTTCCTGGTCAAGGCGGGCATGTGGCCGCTCAGCTTCTGGCTGCCGACGACCTATGCCGCCGCTGCGCCGCCTGCCGCCGCTCTGTTCGCGATCATGAGCAAGGTGGGGATTTATGTCATCCTGCGCCTGTCCTCGCTGTTTTTCGGGCAGGATGCAGGGGCGGCCGCCGGCTTCGCCGACACCTGGCTGACGATCGGGGGCCTGGCGACGATCGCCTATGGCGTGATCGGCATCCTTTCCGCGCAGACGCTGACGCGGGTGGCGGGCAACTATATCCTGATCTCGTCGGGCACGCTCCTCGCCGCGATCGGGACGGACAGCGCCACGGTGTGGGCGGCGGCCCTGTTCTATCTGGTCAGTTCCACGCTGGCCGTCGCCGCGTTCTATCTGCTGATCGAGCCTGTCGAACGCGGCGAGCGCGATGAACTGGCGCCTGGCGCCCCCGGAGCCATCTTCGAGGACGAATACGTCGGCACCTTCGACGAGGAAGAGGATGAGAGCGGCATCGCCATTCCAGCGACGATCGCCGTGCTCGGGGGCGGCTTCATCCTCTGCTCGCTGCTGCTGTCGGGCCTGCCGCCGCTGTCGGGCTTCATCGCCAAGTTCGCCATCATCGACGGGCTGCTGATCTTCGAGGACACCATCTCGCCCACGACATGGGCGCTGATCGCCTTGATCATCCTGTCCGGCCTTGCCGCGATGATCACCATGACACGGGCCGGGATCGACTTGTTGTGGACCCCGGCGGACCGGCCGCAATCCTATCTCCGCGTGGTGGAGGCGGCGCCGATCGCGCTCCTCCTCGCGCTCTGTTTCGTGCTGATGGTCCAGGCCGGCCCCGTCATGGGCTATATGGAGGCGACCGCGCGGGCGCTCGGCCAGCCGCATCTCTATTCCGAAGCCGTGCTGTCCGCGCCGCGCATCAGCCAGCCGGCGGTGGCGCCGTGACGCGCTGGCTACCCCATCCGCTGCTGCTGCCGGCCCTCGTCATCCTGGGGCTGGTGCTCCAGGAATCGCTGTCGCTGGGGCATATTGTGCTGGGGACGGCGATCGCCTTGTTCGCCTTGCGCGGCCTGGCGGCGCTGAAGCCGGAAAAGGTGCGGATACGCTTCACCAGCGCCATCCCGCGCCTGACGATCATGGTGCTGGGCGATGTGGTGCGTTCCAACATCGCGGTGGGGCGGATCATCCTGTCACGCCAGAATCCGCGGCGCCGATCCGGCTTCATCCACGTTCCGCTCGAAATGCGCAGCCGATACGGCCTCGCCGTGCTCGGCATCATCATCACGGCGACGCCCGGCACGTTGTGGATGCAATATGATTCGTCACGCGGCGAACTGCTCGTCCACGTGCTCGATCTGGTCGATGAAGACGCCTGGATCCGCCTCCTCAAGGATCGCTACGAGCGGCTATTGATGGAAATCTTCGAATGAGCATGGCCTTCCTCGGCTGGTCGATCACCATCGCGCAGATGCTGCTGGGGCTGGCGATGCTGTGCGCCCTCTGGCGCCTTCTCGGCGGCCCGCGCGCGCAGGATCGCGTCCTCAGCCTCGATGCGCTTTACGTCAATGCCATGCTCCTGCTGGTCACTTTCGGCATCCAGACGGGCCGCACGTTCTATTACGAGGCGACGCTGATCATCGCGCTGCTCGGCTTCGCCAGCACGGTCGCCCTGGCGAAGTTCCTGATGCGCGGCGAGGTGATCGAATGACCCAGGCACCCGATCTGCCGCTGTGGGCGGCCTTGCTGGTGGCGTTTCTCGTGCTGTTCGGCGCGTCGGTCTCGCTGATCGGCACGGTGGGGCTGCTTCGGCTGAAGACGTTTTATGAACGGATGCACGCGCCCACGCTGGGCACCACGGTGGGCATGGCCAGCATCCTGCTCGCCTCGATGATCTGCTTTTCCGCCCTGCAATCGCGCATCGTCATCCACGAAATCCTGATCGCACTGTTCGTCACCCTGACGACCCCCGTCACGCTGATGCTGCTGTCGCGGGCGGCGCTTTACCGGGATCGCAGCGAGGGGCGCGAGAGACGGGACAAGCCCTAACTCGGGTGAGGCGCTGGCCTTTGGGCCGGGACATGGGGTAGCCTGCCGGACATCGTTCGATCCGGTTCGAAAAGGAGAGCTTCCTTGTCCGACGCCGCGAATGCGGGTGCGCCGAAAACCGTTCTGCTGGCAACCGATCTCAGCTGCCGGTGTGATCGCGCGCTTGACCGGGCGATACGGCTGAGCGAGCGCTGGGACGCGAGGCTGGTCGTCGCCCATGTGCTGGCGCCTGCTCCTGAAAGGCCGGACCCGGTTGGGCGGGACGTGCCCGCCTGGTACCGGACACCGGACAGGGTCGAAAGCGCGCGCTGGCGGATCGGGCGCGATCTCGGGAGCGAGCTGGCCCATGCCGAAGTGCGTGTCGAGGAAGGCGATCCGGCTGAACGCCTGCTGGCCATCGCCGAACAGGAAGCGTGCGACCTGATCGTGACCGGTGTCGCTCGCGAAGCAGGGCTTGGGCGCATGCTGATCGGCACGACCATCAACCAGCTGGTGCGCCGATCGTCTGTGCCCGTGCTGGTGGTGAAGGATCGCGCCGCCAGTCCCTATCACCACATCGCAGTGGCCACCAATTTCTCCGACGCTTCCCGCCACGCGCTGGAGACTACGGCGGCGTTCTTCCCCACGGCCGACATCGTGCTTCTGCACGGGTATGATCTGCCTTACGGCGGCCTTCACGACAAAACCGACGTCAGCAGGCGCATGCGCGAGATGGAGGACGAGCAGGGCGCCGACTTCCTCGCCTCCGTCCCCATCGACGACGCCTTGCGCAAGCGCATCCGCGTCCTGATCGAACAGGGCAATCCCGAACGGCTGATCTGGGAATACGTTAGCAACAAGGGCGCCGATCTCACCGTGATCGGCAGCCACGGCCGCGGCGCGTTGTTCGATATTCTGATCGGAAGCATGACCAAGCGCCTGCTGGAATCGGCCGCCGGCGATCTCCTGGTCGTGATCCAGCCGCCTGCCGAGGAATAGGCGGCCTTGCTGGGCAAGGGTGGCGCGAACAGGCTGATATTCTGCGCGCGGGTCCCCTGGCACGACGTGCAGAATAGCATGCCGCGGATCGGCTAATTTGCTGGAAGGGCCATGGGTGTCGGTCCACTCAGAGAGTTTCTCGCATTACGCCAGCTCGACAGGAGGACAATGCCCGGTAGCTTCTCGCTCACGCCGAGAGACCCGCGCTCTTCTAATTGAGGCAACGTGTGGCGTGACCAGCTGGGACCGTCCCGCCGGTAGGCCGCGAAGGGTGAAATAGCCCAGATCGAACCGTCCCGCGTTTCAATCAACGCGAAGAACGCTTCGGTATTCTCCTCCGAATAGCCAGAAACGGCATCGCGGATATAGCGCTCGATTTCCGCACTTGCGACGTATGGTGCGCCCGACAGGATTCGAACCTGTGACCCCCGGATTAGGAATCCGATGCTCTATCCTGCTGAGCTACGGGCGCGTGACGGTGCCGTTTAGGTGAGCGGGATGGTTGTGGCAATCGGCTCGCGAAGAGGGGTGTTCGGCCGAGGTTCGGGGACCTAGATCGTCACGACCACCTTGCCCACCTGTTGGTTGGACTCGAGATAGGCATTCGCTTCGACGATGCTTTCCAGGCCCTTGAAGGTATGGGCGATCACCGGCTTGAGATGTCCGCTCGCCAGGCCGGCCAGGATTTTCTCCTTGGCAGCCTCGAAGCGGTGGGGATGGTTCCAAATCTCGCTCGCTACCCACCCGCGCATAGACAGGCCCTTCATCGCGCAGGGCCAGTGGGGGTAGGGCGTCGGCTGCTCGCTGAGGCCGCCGTAAATGAACAGGATGCCGCGCGGGGCGAGGGCGCGGGCGAGCGTGTCCACATAAGGCCCACCGACGGGATCGAAGGCTGTGCGGGCGCCCTTGCCGCCGGTGATCGCCATGACCCGTTCGACCAGGTCTTCCTCGTCGGTGGCGACGACATGAGCGGCGCCGAGTTCGCGCAGCGCCCCCGCCTTGGCCGAGGTGCGCGTGCAGGCGATCGAGACGGAGCCCGCCCAGTTGGCCAGTTGGATCGCCGCGATGCCCACGCTGGACGAGGCGGCGCGGACAATCACTCCATCGCCGATGCCGATATCGGCCACTTCGATCAGCGCAAAGGCGGTGAAATACTGCATCCAGACCGACGCGGCTTCCGCCGGCGTGAGACCGGGCGGGGCTGGCAGCAGGATGCGGGCGGGCACGATGGCCTGCTCGGCCCAGATGCCATACTGGCCCTGCTGGATCATCGGCAGCACGCAGACCCGATCGCCTTCGCTGAAGCCCGTGACGCCCGCTCCCAGGGCTTCGATCGTGCCGACGCCTTCATAACCGATCAGGCTCGGCAACTGCGGCTGCACGGGATAGCGGCCGGCGCGATACATCGCTTCGGAGCGGTTGAGCCCGACTGCCTCGACCCGAATGCGGACTTCCCCGGGATTAGGATCGCCGATGGGTAGGTCTTCGATTTGCAGGACGTCGGGGGCGCCGAGGGTGTGAATGCGAACGGTCTTGACCATCTTCTTCTCGCTGGTTGTCAAAATGCGATGCGCTGAGCCACGGCGATTGTCCACGTCATGAACCCAAAAAAAAAGGCCCTCCCACTGGGGGAGGGCCCGAATTTGGCAATCGCCCTTCGCTTAGAAGCGGACGTTCGCGCCCAGCGAGAAACGGCGACCCTGAACGTCGTGGAACAGGCTGTAACCACCACCAGGAAGCTGACCAAGCGCCGCGTCGTAATCGGCGTTCATGTTGGTAAGCGGCGGCTTGATATTGAAGACGTTGTCGATGCCGAAACGAAGCCGAACGGTTTCGTTCACCTGATAGCCGCCGTTGAGGTGGAACACACTGTACGCCGGAAGACCGGTGGCGGCGGTGCCCGCAGGAGCCAATCCATTGAGGAACATCGCCTCGGCGCCATCTTCCGTCTTCGGAATATACTGCCACTGCATCGACAGGTTCGCCGGACCCCAATTGTATCCAAGGGTGCCGAAGATCCTATATTCGAACGACGAGCCAGAGTTCACGCCCAGCGCAGTCGTGCCAGTCGTGCCGACATAATCAACGAAAGGCTGGCCTTCCATGGCCTTGACCTTGAAATCGATCATGTAGTTGGCGTTGAGGTTGGCGAAGACCGTACCCGGGCCAGCATCCATGCTCCAGCTGAGATTGGCATCGATGCCCGACAGCCTGATCTCACCATCGTTGCCGTAGCTGCCGATCATCTTGGGGCTGTTGACCTGGCCGGTGAAACCTTGGCCAGTGCTCGGGTTCCGGAACACGCTCGCGCAAGTGCCACCCGCCGCAAGCGCAGCCAGAGCACGTGCCCGGATTTCGGGACTGTCCAGATCGTCGGCGCTGGTCGCCCCCGCAGCCACGCCCGCGGCCGCCGGGTTAAAGTCGGGCGAGACACAGCGGAGGAACTGCGCGCCTTCACCAAGCCGCGAGATCGGATCCTTAATCTTGATGTTGAAATAATCGATCGCAAGATTGAGGCGTGACAAAGGCCCGTTCCGCATCGGAGACTGGATCACCGCGCCAGCAGTCCAGGTGTCGGCGATTTCCGACTTCAACGGGGTATAGTTCGCGTCAATGTGCTCGCGGTAATACTGGTTCCCGACCGCAGTCGCGAACGTGAAACCACCACCGCCAGCTGGCTGCCGATTAGTCGATTCCGGAGCGTAGTAATAGCTGTTTTCATCGGTGATCGGAACATAAACACCACCATTGTCACGCTGCATCAGCGCCAAGCACATCGCCTGCACGTCAAGGGCGTTCGTCGTATTGGTGTTCGGGTTGGCCGAGAGCGGATTGTTATGGCGCGTCGAGCAGACGTCGCCGATAACTTCCGTGCCAAACGACTGCTGTGGCGTGAGCAGGAGCTCGGCAATGTTGGGCATGCGTTCCGCGCGGTTAAAGCCACCGCGGAACCGGAGCCAATCGGTGACCTGCCAATCCCCCAGGACCTTGAACGTATAGCTCGTACCCGTGGTATTGTAGTGCGACATGCGGCCGCCGACTTCGAGATTCAGTTCCTGGATGAACGGCAGATCCCGCACAACCGGGATGAGAAGCTCGCCATAGAGTTCCTTCGCATCGATCCCCTGCATCTCCATCTTGGTGCCGGGGTAGATACCGATCAGAGAATCGAGAGAGTTCCGGCCCGCGGATGCAGCGGTGTCGGGAATGAACTCGTAACGGCTCTCACGGTAGCTGGCGCCGACCGCGAAGCGGAGCTGGCCCGCGGGAAGATCGAACAATCCACCCTGCAAGTTGGTTTCCACGATCGTCTGGCGCGACGTGCCCCGGTTGACGTTATCCGCGGCGATAGCCTCGCGGCAATCGTCGGAGATGCCCTGATAGCCGCCAAAGAAGTTGAGACCGGTGGTGCAAGTAGCCCTCGCCGCGCCGAATTCGCCACTGTACTCATTGCTGGCATGGTTGAAGCCCTGCCCAAAGTTCGGGGCGGTGAACACGGCCCGCACACGCTGCATGGAATACATGCCGGTTTGGCGGCTCCAAGTCTGCGACTGGCCGTGGTTGACGAAGGCTTCCCAAGTCCAGTCGGTGCCCGGAACCGAGCCCTCGAGACCTGCCACCAACATATAAGTCGTGACTTCGGAGTAGTTCGCACGCGGATTAGGGAAAAATCCCGACAGGCTGAAGGGGGCGTTCGGATTAGTCCGCTGGTTCAGCAAGGCCTGAATTTGTTGAGGCACTACCTGCTGGAACGCTTCCGTATTCGTACAGCCGCCCGTACCGGTAGTGTAGCCCACGCAGTTCAGGAACGGATAGGCTGCCTGGAACAGCGGATTAGTGGTGACTCCGTCTGCGAGAACGGAAGACATCACCGCCGGATTTTGATAAGCGGGCCGGCCCAGGAACGCGAGCGGATTAGCGACCGCGCCAGTGTAAGTTCCATTACCCCACGGAATGTTGACGTCCCAACCACCTTGCGCACCGCCGGCTTCCTGCACGGTGTAGGTCGTGCTGTTACTGAACATGCCCTGGCCGAACACGCCGATCCAGTCGTTGACCTCGAAGTTGCCACGAGCGAGGAAGTTGTAGCGCGTCGTCGGCACGGTCTGCGGCGTCAACGCATTGTACGCATAGAGCCGGCCATTGGCTTTGGTTGACCATATAGCGCCAGTCTCAGCGTCACGAGTCGGCCACGGCTTGAAGAAAGCCCCGCCGCCACGATCCGCGTAGGAACCGGCGAAGCTCGAGTTTCCGATGAAGAGCGAGCCGTCTTCGTTGACAAAGACGCTGCCCGTATTGTTGCGTACCGGCGGGTTCGCACCAGGGAACATGTTCGTCACGACGCAGCCTTGCGGAAGCACTTCGCAACCCGTTCCCGGCGTGGTCCCGTTAGCGGGGAAGGCCAGGCCGCTAATACCAGGCCGCGGTACAAAGAAGAATGCACCACTGGTAGTATTCGGATTGTTCCACAGATCCCGGTACCAGGGGTTATCCTTGTAGAGCATCGTCTCGCGAGTGTTCATCGACATCGCCAGGCTTACGTTGCCGCGGCCATCGGGCAGGTCCGTGCCGATGATACCACCGACCTGGTACTCGAAACCATGGCCGCGCTGGTCGAAACCCATTTGGCCATCGAGTTCGATGCCCTGGAAGTCCTTCTTGAGGATGAAGTTGGTGACGCCGGCGACCGCGTCCGCGCCGTACGTCGCCGAAGCGCCACCGGAGATCACTTCGACCCGCTGGAGCGCCGAGTTCGGGATTGTCGAGACGTCTACGGTGCCGGAAGCGTTGCCGGGAACGCCGCGACGGCCGTCGATCAGCACCAGAGTGCGGTTGGCGCCGACGCCGCGCAGCGAGACCGTCGCCGCGCCGGGCGTGTTGGTCGCGTTCGGCTGAATGTCACCGCCGGCGGGCAGAAGGCCCGACTCGCCGTTCGAAGCGGTAGACGATTGCGAAATGACGAACTGCGGCAGCTTATTGAGCTGTTGCTCGACGGCGGCCGTGCTGGACTGCTGCAAGAATTCCTGATCGACCGAAACGGTCGGGCTGTTGGACACGTAGTCGGGCCGCGCGATGCGCGAGCCGGTGACGACGATGGTGTCCTTGGTGGATGACGTGGACGTTTCGTCCTCATCATCCTGAGCCATGGCCGGTGCGGCCGCTAAAGCAAACGTGGTGGCGCAGCCCGCCAGCAGGAGAGCCCTGTAGATCCCCGGAGTATGCAATTTCCTCACTTCACGCTCCCTTTTCACAAAGAACACGGACGACCAGGCCGCCGCGGTGAAAACCCTATTCTCTTCAAGGGAAGGGTGAGGGAGATGGCGCCGATCTTATATGCCAGATCGTACGCGTGCCCCCACGCAGATGTTCAGAACATCCCTCCCTCGCGGCCCGCCTTGGAATCGACAGGTCCGTCAGGGATCGGTTCATATGGCGCACGGTTGATAGAGTCTAGGGGATCACGCGTGCCCGCGCTGTGCAAAATGTCCGGACAGGGCGCTTTGGAGCAGGATTATTGCGCAGAGTTCACCGCGGCGCTCCTCCAGGCCTCGGCGGGAAAAGGATCGTTTTTGGCGGAAATCAGCCGTTTTCATGATCCTGGGTAAGAGGTCGTCTGCGCGAGTGTTGCCTTACTGCATCGCCTTTCGCCTTCGATGTACGGTGCCTCGTCAGCTGGTTCAGCGCGCGGCGCGCGGCATCCGGCTATTCATCACCGTAAAAGCCCTCTAGGCTCTCTCCGTAACGACAACGGGTGGTCGGGGGAGTGGCCGCGTTGATGATCAGGGCTGGCGTGTCGCCGGGCGCCGCGCATATCGAGGCTGGCGAGCCGGGCGCTTCCGGGAACGACTGGCGCTCGATCTTGCGCCGGCATGCCGAGCGGGTCTGGCGAGATGGCGCGCGCGCGGCGCAGCCCTCCGCTGTCGATGCCACCGTGCTTGCGCGTACGCTGGGCCCGTTGACCGATGATGCGCTGCGGATCGTCGAGGCCTATGCCATGGGGGCGTCGCGCGCGGCCGGGGCTCCATCGCCGCCGCCGGATTTCGGCAGCCGCCTGGTCATCGTCCTGAACGGGGTCGAAGCGGCGATCAGCGGCACGCCCAGCGATGGCCTTCCCGAGGCCCAGGCGCCGCATGTGATCCAGAGCGAATTGTGGCAGATACTGAAGAAGGTGCGCGAAAGCGCGGACCTTTCCTATGCGCGCGAATATCCGCTGATCGAACTCGACCGGCGGATCGTGGTCCTGCTGCGAAGCGCGGGGCCGCTGGTGCCGGCGGATATCTCGGGCGCGATAGGCGTGGACAAGGCGCAGGTCAGCCGGTCGGTCAAGCGCCTGCTGGAACTCACCCTGGTCGAGCGTTCGCATATAAGGGCGCCGCTCCGCCTCACTGGCAAGGGGGATGCGATCGGCAAGCGGATGTTGCGCCTGGCCGAGTTGCGCAACCGCGAGCTGACGATCGAGATTTCCGAGGACGAGCTGGCGGATTTCTACGATACCACCGAGATTCTCCTGGAACGTGCGATGGCGCTTTACGAGCAGGAAAGGGCGCTCGCGCAATCGCAGGGATTGAAGGGCGATGATCCGGCGGGGGCAGGGGGCGATTCCCGGACGCTGGAAAAGATCGTGATCGACCGGACGCGGATCGTTTCACCGCTGATGACGCTGAGCGCCTATTTCAGCCGCAGCGGGGCCTTGGCCTTCAAGCGGTTGACGGGCCTGTCGACTTTCGAAGCCTTCGTGCTGTCGGAAATCGGAATAGACCCGCCGATCGAATGGTCGGCGCTCGTTGCCACCTTGGCGCGCGATCACAGCCAGGCCGGGCGGACCGTCCAGGCGCTGATCGCCCGCGGCCTGGTCGCGCGCGAAGGGAAGCCGGGGCGGCGGCACGGGCGCTTCTACCCCACGGCGGACGGCGCCCGGCTGCACAAGGTGATCCACGATGCCGGCCGCCAGCGGAGCGATTTCCTGCTCTCCCCGCTTTCGGCCGGCCAGCGGGCGCGGTTCCTCGCCACGTTCGACAAGATCCGCCGCAACGCCTGCGCCCAGCTGGAGCGCGAGCGGGCCTTCGCGGAGCTGGGCCGCGGCTGAAGGCGCTTCAGCGAGTGCGCCGCACGGGCACGGGCTGCTGCTTGTCGAACCGCATCAGGAAGCTGCCGAGCGAGCCCCGCTCGATCTCCACCGTCGAACCCACGCGCGGTGCACGGTAGCTGGAGCCGACCGTTTCCGAGAATTGCCACTGTGCGCCGTCTTTCAGGGTGAAGGCATAGAGGCCCGGGCCGCGCTGGGATATCTGGGTGATCTCCGAGGAAATCCCGTCAAGCCGTTCGGCCGCGGCGGAAGACTGGGGCCGCTGCTGCACACGCACCGATTCGGCACCGAAGCCCTGGGTCGTATTCGCCGCCACGGGCGCGCCGGCACTCGCCTGCGGCACGGCCGACCGGCCGGGGGCCGCGGCGCGCGGGGCGGTATCGTTCGTGCGGACGTTGTTGTCATAGCAGGCGAGGCGCGCCGTGGGATCGTCGATCTTGGCGCATTCACGCATGATATTGAGCACGATGCCGCTATCCACCTGGGCCGTTGCCGGCATTCCGGTGACAAGCAGCGTCGCGGCTCCTGCCGCCAGGATCGTCGCGCGGGGCGCTGTCATGGATTCCCAACTCCTCTCGTTTCCCGCTTAGTGGCCGCAAGGTTTGAAGCGCGCAAGAGGATCGTGGGGCAGGGCGCGCTCAGTCGCCGGCCGCCGTGCCTGCGCGCTGTTTCTGTTCTTCTTCCATCGAACGGAACAGGGCGGTGATATTGCCTTCGCCGAAGCCTTCGTCACCCTTGCGCTGGATGAATTCGAAGAACACCGGGCCGATCATCAGCTGGCTGAATATCTGCATCAACAATCGCGGCCTGCCCTCGCGGGTGCTGCCGTCCACCAGAATGCCCCGCTCGCGCAGCTTGTCCAGCGGCTCGCCATGGCCGGGCAGGCGATCGTCAAGCATCTCGTAATAGGCGGCGGGCGGGGGCGGGGCGAATTCCAGGCCCTTTTGCTTTAGGCTGTCGAGCGAAGCGTAGAGATCATTGCTGGCGAGCGCGATGTGCTGGATGCCTTCGCCATTATAGGTTCGCAGGTATTCGGCGATCTGCCCCTTTCCGGCGTTGGGTCCCTGCTTGTCGCCTTCCTCGTTGATCGGAATGCGAATCCTGCCATCGGGCGCCATCATCACCTTGGTATTGAGCGCGGAGTATTCGCCGGTCACGTCGAACTGGCGGAACTCGCGGAAGCCGAAGATCCGGGCGTAGTAATCTTCCCAGTGCGCGATGCGGCCGTTGTAGACGTTGTGGGTCAGGTGATCGATCGTGTGGAAGCCGGCCCCGGGCGGATAGCGCTCAACGCCCGGCTCGAATACGAAGTCGATGTCGTAGATCGTCAGGTCCTCGCCATAGCGATCGATCAGGTAGATCAGCGATTGGCCGATTCCCCGCACTGCCGGGATGTTCAATTCCATCGGTCCCGGGTGGGTTTCCACCGGTTCGGCGCCGCGTTCGATCGCCAGGGCATAGGCCTTCGCCGCATCCCGCACGCGGAATGCCATGCCGCAGGCCGAAGCGCCGTGCTCGGCCGCGAAATAGGCGGCGGCGCTGAGCGGTTCGTAATTGGCGATGAAGTTGATCTGGCCCTGCCGCCAGAGGTGAACGTCCTTGCTGCGGTGGTGGGCGACGCGGGTGAAGCCCATGCGCTCGAACGCCGGTTCCAGCACGCCCTTTTGCCGGGCGCAGAATTCAAGGAATTCGAAGCCGTCGAGGCCCAACGGGTTTTCGAACAGATCGGACATGGTTTCTAATGTAACTGTCTTGCCGGTCTCCCGCAAGCGGAGGGCCGGGGAACGTTCGCTGGCCTGCCGGATAAACGCGGGGAACGGGCTTGAATCGGCGGGTTAAGTATGATTCTGTCGAACTATGAGGAAACCCGGAGAACTCGTTGCGCTTGCCTTGCTTCTCCTCCTTGGCGGCCTCGCGCTCATGGGGCCCTACGGGGTGCTGTCGTGGAGCGAGAGCAAGGCGCTGCTTGAAAAGCGCCAGCACCGGATCGCGACGCTGACGGCCGAGAGGGACGAGCTGAAGAATCGGGTCAAGCTGCTCGATCCCGACCATGTCGATCCCGACATGGCCAGCGAACTGGTGCGCAAGAACCTCAACGTCGCCCGGCCTGACGAATACGTGATCCAGCTCGACAAGATGCGCTGATCGGCGCGAGCCGCCGCGGGTCCCGGCGGCTTTGCCGTCTCGCGACAGGCCGGTGAAGGGCTTCGCGACATTCTGGGCGTTGCCAGCCCCGCGGACATTTGCCTATAGGCGAGGCATATGCGACGCCCCGCGGAGGGGTGCGATCAGAGGAAGTTGCCTTGGCCCGAGCCGCCAGTTCCAGTTCCGGCAAGCCCAAGCGGGCGCCGTCCAAGAAACCCGCTGCAGAACCCGCCGCAAACACCCGTGAAGGCGGGGAAAAGTTCGCGCTGCGCAGCTTGCAGGAATCTTTCGAGAAGGATCGCCGCTTCCCCGCGGACGAAGCGCAGCTGCTGCATTTCTACGAGCAGATGTTGCTGATCCGCCGGTTCGAGGAGAAGGCGGGGCAGCTCTACGGCCTCGGCCTGATCGGCGGTTTCTGCCACCTCTATATCGGCCAGGAAGCGGTGGCCGTGGGGCTTCAGTCCGCGCTGGAAGAAGGCAAGGACAGCGTCATCACGGGGTACCGCGATCACGGCCACATGCTGGCCTATGGCATCGATCCCAAGATCATCATGGCCGAACTGACCGGCCGCCACGCCGGCATTTCCAAGGGCAAGGGCGGCTCGATGCACATGTTCAGCACCGAACATGCGTTCTACGGCGGCCATGGTATCGTCGGCGCGCAGGTGCCCCTCGGCGGCGGTCTGGCGCTGGCGCACCAGTATCGCGACGATGGCGGGCTGTGCCTGGTCTATTTCGGCGATGGCGCGGCGAACCAGGGCCAGGTCTACGAGACGTTCAACATGGCTTCGCTGTGGAAGCTGCCGATCGTCTTCGCGGTTGAGAACAACCAGTATGCCATGGGCACTTCGGTCAAGCGCAGCAGCGCGGAGACGGAGTTCTACCGGCGCGGCACCGCCTTCCGCATTCCCGGCATGAAGGCCGATGGAATGGATGTGCTCCAGGTGCACCGGGCGGCGGAAATCGCGTTCGATTACGTGCGCGGGGGGAATGGGCCCGTGCTCATCGAGCTCAGCACTTATCGGTATCGCGGCCACTCGATGTCGGACCCGGCGAAGTACCGCACGCGCGAGGAAGTGCAGGAAGTGCGCGAGCACCATGATCCGATCGAAGGCATCAAGGCCGATCTTCTCAAGGCCGGTGTCGCGGAGGAAAAGCTGAAGGATATCGACAAGCAGATCCGGGCGACGGTGGCCGCAGCGGCCGACTTTGCCGAAAGCTCGCCCGAGCCGGAGCCGGCCGAACTCTACACCGACGTTCTGGTGGGAAGCTACTGATGGCCATCGAACTGAAGATGCCCGCGCTTTCGCCCACCATGGAGGAAGGCACGCTGGCCAAATGGCTGGTCAAGGAAGGGGATCAGGTTTCCGCCGGTGATGTGCTGGCCGAGATCGAGACGGACAAGGCCACGATGGAATTCGAATCCATCGATGAAGGCACTGTCGGCAAGATCCTGGTGCCGGAAGGGGCCGAAGGAGTGAAGGTCGGCACCGTGATCGCCGTGCTGGCGGGCGAGGGCGAGGATGCCTCGGCGGTAACACCCGCACCCTCTCCGGCCCCCACTGCCGAGGCGCCGGCCGAGCAGCAGAAAGCCGCCGAATCCGAAGCACCCGAGTCCCCGGCGCCCTCAGGCACGGAGAAGCTCGCGGCCAAGGCGCAGCCCGCCGCCGATCCCGAAGTTCCCGCCGGCACCAACATGATCAAGCTGAGCGTGCGCGAAGCGCTGCGCGATGCGATGGCCGAGGAAATGCGCCTGGACGAACGCGTGTTCGTGATGGGCGAGGAAGTCGCCGAATATCAGGGTGCCTACAAGGTCACGCAAGGCCTGCTGGAAGAGTTCGGCCCCCGGCGCGTGATCGACACGCCGATCACCGAATACGGCTTCGCCGGCATCGGCACCGGCGCGGCGATGGGCGGCCTTCGCCCGATCGTCGAATTCATGACCTTCAACTTCGCGATGCAGGCGATCGACCATGTCGTGAACTCGGCGGCGAAGACCAATTACATGTCGGGTGGGCAGATGCGCATCCCGATCGTGTTTCGCGGCCCCAACGGCGCGGCCAGTCGGGTGGCGGCGCAGCACAGCCAGAACTACGCCCCGTGGTATGCCAGCGTCCCCGGGCTCATCGTGATCGCGCCTTATGACGCGTCCGACGCCAAGGGCCTGCTCAAGTCGGCGATCCGCTGCGACGATCCGGTGGTGTTCCTGGAGAACGAGCTGGTCTACGGCCGCACGTTCGAAGTCGCCCAGCTTGACGATCACGTCCTGCCCATCGGCAAGGCGCGCATCGTGCGCGAGGGCAGCGACGTGACGATCGTTTCCTACTCGATCGCCGTCGGCCTGGCGCTGGAGGCGGCGGAGACGCTGGCGGGCGAGGGTATCTCGGCCGAAGTGATCGACCTGCGCACCCTGCGCCCGCTCGATCGCGAAGCGATCCTCACCAGCCTGGCCAAGACCAATCGCCTGATCATTGCCGAGGAAGGCTGGCCGACCTGTTCGATCGCTTCCGAAGTCACGGCGATCTGCATGGAAGACGGTTTCGACCTGCTCGACGCGCCGGTGCTGCGCGTGTGCAACGAAGACGTGCCGCTGCCTTATGCCGCCAACCTCGAACATCTCGCGCTGATAGACGCGGGTCGCATCGCAGAAGCGGCGCGTAAGGTCTGCTATCGCCAGGGCTGAGCGCCCCGAAGCAAACCGCTGACATGTCCGGGAGGAGCACGGCTCCTCCCGTTTTTCGGTATTGCGGCGCCTTCCGATTACCGGACGATACGCGCCGCGGCGAGCGCCTTGGAGAACAGCGACTGCAGCGCATTGCTGATGCTCTCGTCGGTCTTCACCGTGTACATCAGGCCCGGTGACGCGCACTCGGTCAGCGCCTGGGCGATGCTCTTCTGCCCATCGCCCTGGATGGCCTTTCGCGCGATTTCGCGTTGGCCTGGCTCGTCGCTCTTGATCGATTCATACGTGTATTCCGTATAAAGGATAGCGATCTTGATCTTGCGAGCCTTCAGGGCAGTGCACTGCTCGATCTGTGCCTGCTGCATGGCGGCGCGTGTGCGGCCACTGCCGATGTTCTCGTCGCTCATGCCGTCGGTGACCATGAACAGGAACGCCTGAGGCTTGTCGCCACTAGTCTTCGTTCCAAGGCCGGGGTTGGGAATAGGGTGGGTTCCGCCTGGGGAGAACGCCCGCAGGATGCTCTGGAAGCTGGTGAACAGGTATTCTGAGCCGCTGGCGCCGTTCGGCGGACGACCGTTGCCGGCTTTGTCGTTCACGACAACCAGGTCGATGCCGCTCGTCAGGTCCTTCACCCCGCCCGATCCGGTAAGATTGTCCGAAAGAGGAGCGATTTCTTTCAAGTTCGTGGAATGGTCGAAGGTATAAAGCGCTGCCCGATAATCCGCCTCGTTATCCACGGCGTAGCTTACGGCAAGATCCATCAGATCCCGCACCGCGAACCGTTCGTCGGTCACGCGCAGGGTCAGGCCCTTGTTCAGCGCATACCAATAGCTGTCCGCAAATTGCCCTTGTGTAGTAGGGCTTCCGTTATAGACGCACTTGTCTAGATTGCTGACGTTGCAGGACGATGGGGTTCCACTCTTGTACGGCTTGTTGTCGAATACATAGCGGCCAGAAGGATCTATGACGGTATATGAGTACGTGTCATAATAATATTCCGTGCATTGTCCCTTCTTATTTGTCGTCTTGCAGCTTCCTTTCTCCGTAACGGAGCCGGTACCGAAGTCTCCCTTGTTAAGCGCAAACGCGACATTGTCCAGAATGAGCTTATTCATGTGCCCTGTGCCGGACTTGACGTTGTTCTCGATCTTGTTGGAATGGCACGCGAAAGCGCAACCGATGTTGTCTTCCATCGTTTTGATGCCGGCCGAGGTCGTCGGCAGCGCCATCGACGGTGAGGTGTCGAGCGCGATATAGAAATCGATGTTCGGCGCGACCGAGGCGTAAGTATCGGATGAACCGCCGATCGGAAGCGTGGCCCATCCCAGAATGCCGGCGAATATGTTGTCGGATGTCCCGGTATAGGCGACGGTAACGGTGCGGCTCTGCGATGCGCCGCTGCTGTCTGACGCATCGGCGCACTTCAGGACGACGCCATCGGCGTCCTTCATCGATATCACCGGGGCGTCTGCCGCCAGAGTGACGCCGGGGATGGCCCGTGCCTGAGCGGCGAACATAGCCTGCGCCTTGTCGCAGGCCGCCTTGTTGCTCTCGTTCATCATCGTCTGCGAGACGGCGGACAAGGCTGCTGCGTCGGCGGCCGCGTTCAGCTTGGTCTGCGCCTTCATCGCACGCGCGTAATCGATGCCCATCCCAGTGGCGAAGACCATCGGAACGAGAGAGAAGCCGAAGATCATCAGCACGTTGCCGCGCTGATCGGCGCGCAGGGCGCGAAGCAGCTTGTTAAGTTTCATCGTCTGAGCAATCCGTCTCTTCGTCACCCGCCCCAGATTTCAGAAGGCTGACACTGGAAGATACGCGGGGAAGCATGAATATATGGTCTGCCAGTTCAAGCTGGCCAAACGAATAAGCGGCAAATACAGGACGATAAGTATAATTTACTTCGCCGTAGATCAGGAAGCTGTTGGGTATCGCAAGTTCTTCCGGAACATCGACTATCTCGCACTTATTCAATTCCGGGATGTCTTCACCGCGGATGCGGCTCCACGAAACCCTTCCGACGCCGTTTTCATCAACGGCGATCTGTGAAATGCGGATGCGGGCATTGCTGGCATCATAAGGTGTCAGCGCCTTGGCGGACGCGCCCAGAATGCCTTGGATGTCCTGTTCAGTCAGGACCGAATACTGCGTGGTAAGATCGGTGATGGCTCTGGCCGTCGTGGTGATCTTCCGGTTGGCGAAGATCGCATCGGACAGTTGGACGCTGCCGAGATAGAGCATCACGAGGAAGACCGCCACGAAGGCGAACTCCACGACCGCTATGCCCTCGGCAGCCCGCCATATCGAACGCAACGGTCGGTGCCGGCGCGAAAGGGTGCTCTCGCCGCTCATTCGTACTGCTCCGTCTTGAAGATGGCGGTCGAGACCAGCAGGCGCTCGCCATTGCTCATGTTCGCGAGCGAAAAGCCGAGCGGCCCGGTGATATTGGGCCAGCGGTAATAGACCTGCATCAGCACGACTTCGCCGGGCTGGCCGGCTTCGAACTTCCACTCGTTGGTGACGGCGCCGTTTTCATCGAAGGTTATCGACGCGGCGCTGGTATCGGCGGATTGGAAGTCCGCCGCCTTGCGGACATTCACCATCACGCGATCGCAGGACAGATAGGTGGGAAGGTCGTTGCAGAGCGCTATCTTGAATTCTTCCGGCGTGGTTCCTGCCTTTTGCACCTGGCCGGTCATCAGCTTGCGCGACATCTTCTCGGTCGCGGTGTCCAGCAGTTGCTGCGAGAAAAAGGCGACCGCGGTTGCGAGATTGGCGAAGATGAGCGCGATGAACGGCGCGGCGACCGCGGCGAACTCGATCAGGGCCGATCCCCGGCTGTCCCGCGCAATGCGTCGTGCGCGCAACGTTGCAATGGCGCGCGCCGCAGCGCGCCCGGATCGCGCAATCCGGGCAGCAGGTCGCAAGATGCGGCGTGTTGCGTCTGACATTGCCTAGACTCGTCCTGATTGTCCCCAGTCAACCGGACGTCTTAGGGAGTTGTGGTGAGCGATTGTTCAAGCGACAGGGTTAAGATGCCGTTATGCTTCGGCGCGCACCGGCGGAGGCGCCTTGGCCCGTGATGGCGGCGCGCAGGGCATTGGGGAGAAACGACTTTTGTACGATCAGTTTCCGCCGCCGCAACGGCTGGCGCTGGCCTACGCATCAGCGCGTAGCCGGCCGGCAACCCTGACGCTGCTGGCGCTGGACGCCCGGCTCGCGGCGATCCTGCGCGGCCGGCGCGAATCGTTGGCGGCGCAGCTTCGCCTGGCGTGGTGGCGCGATACGCTGGCGAGCCCGCCCATGCAGTGGCCCACTGGCGAGCCGCTGCTGGAAGCGCTGCGCGACTGGCGCGATCCTTCCGGTCTGCGCCCTCTGGTCGAAGGCTGGGAGGCGCTGCTGACGGAGGAGCTTTCGCCCCCGGTGATTGCGGAGTTCGTCGAGGGGCGGGGGCAGGCCTTCGCCACGCTGGCGCGTGAACTTGGCGCGCCCCGGCCGCAAGACGCCGCCGCTGCCGCGCGGATCTGGGCCGTGGCCGATCTGGCGACGAACCTGTCGCAGGCCGCGGAGCGGGGCCTGGCGATCGACTATGCCCGCGGTCTGCCCCCGCCGCCGCGGCTGCCACGTTCGCTGCGGCCGCTGGCGGTGCTCGCGGGCCTTAGCGCGGCGGCGCTGGCGGATGGGGGGCGGCCGCTTCTCACAGGCCCCGGCAGCGCGCTTCGGGCCTTGCGGATCGGGTTCATCGGCCGCTAGACTTGGAACCAAATGGGGGAGGGGGCAGGTGAATCGGATCGTGCTGGGCGCCTTTATCGCCATGCTGCTGCTGGGCGTGGGGCTGTTCTGGCTGCAAGGCAGGGCACAGGTTGAACGCGGCGCGCCCCCGCCGCCCGTGGCGGCCGCGACACCCACCGGCTTGCCCAGCGCGGACATCGCCGGCTTGCGCGGCCCGGAACCGCCCGAGGCAAGCGAGCTGACTCGCGAGCAGCAGCGCTTCTACCGCTACGATCGCAACCGCGACCAGCGCATCACGCGTGACGAGATGCTTTCCACCCGCACGGCGGCTTTCCGCGCGCTCGACAAGGACGGGAACAACCTGCTTACTTTCGAGGAATGGGCGGTCACCACCGTCGATCGGTTCGAAAAGGCCGACGCCAATGGCGATGGCGAGCTGAGCCCCGCCGAATTCGCCACGACGGCGCCCAAACCTGCCGCGACGCCGAAGTGCAAGTGCTGAATCCCCCTCCCGCTCGCGGGAGGGGCTAGGCTCCGTACTCAATCAGCTTGCGCGAGAGGGTGAGTGCTGATTCAAAGCTTCTGCTTGGGAGTGGAGGCTTTAGATGGGGCGGCAACTGACGTGGTTGAGCGATGCGGAGTGGGGGAAGATCGAGCCGCTTCTTCCGCAGGGACGCAGCGGAGCGCACCGTGTTGATGATCGCCGAGTGATCTCG